>JAABUT010000025.1_pt1 | contig 261512 bp, 278 predicted proteins | sample 5559281 | NCBI WGS metagenome assembly JAABUT01 (sample SAMN10711880, study PRJNA513359) | rock metagenome | isolation source: Antarctica rocks | place: Antarctica: Victoria Land, Ricker Hills nord | collected 2016-01-04 | reverse complement strand
TCATACACAGCGAGCGGACCTTGTCAGATCAAGATCCTAATGTAAAGCTTAATGCGCATAGCCAGCAAACTTTGTCCGAACGCCTTGTTGAGAGCAATAAGGTTCTTCTTGCAGCATCAAACGAGGTGTCATGTGACAATTCATCCAACTTTCCTAAAAGCTCGGGGCTGTCGAAAGGTCGTTTGTTTCTCTAGATATGAAACGCAGACACCGAACACTGCATGTGGGAGAAAAGCGTGCTAACGCGCAACTTGCATCTCAAGAGAATAGCAAAGAAGACATTGACGTGTCTCAATCGAGCTCTATCATGGTCTCGCCTTATTCTCTTCTGGGCTCCTTTCGCTCCGCCTCCCTCATTCTTTTCCTCCTCCTCCTCCTCCTCCTCCTCCTCCTCCTCCTCCTCCTCCTTCTTTCTCGTCGTCTCATCATCGCCACCACTCCTACCCACATATCCACCCCTCTCCCAAGCCAACTAGCCAACTAAAACCAAACCTAGACCCGCTACTCCTCCCTCACCTCCACAACCCGATATGTTAACCACCTCAATGGCCTGATCTGAGTTCAATATAACTATAACAACAAACCTTTACTATCTCCAACAGCACCTGTGTCCATTCGACCGTCTTCGTTCCAACCAACCCTTTTCACCAGGGTATCTGCGATACAAGCCCTAGCTCTAGCCTCTTCCTCGTCGATAGTCCAAACACCTCTTCCTCCCCTCCTAGCATCTTCCTTCTCCTCAATTACCAGCTTTCCCCAAAAATCACCTAGAGCATCTCAGTCCCTGGTGATCCCTTTCCTCCCACAGCAACCGCTGGAAAAAAAACATACACTACCTCCCCAACTTCTACACCTCCATCATTCCTCTAAAATCAATGGATCCTTGCATGAAAAGTATCAGAAACCGCACTTGATTACGTGCAAGGGGTGGTTGTTGCGGGTGGGGTGGGTTTTGGGTGTTCTTTTTAGAGAATTTTAAGGATTGGGTTGGAGTCTGGATGCGGTTTTGGGGGAGGGATGGGGTTATTTTTTTAGGTTAGGTAAGGGGGGGCGCCCGGCGGAGAGGGAGGGGAGGTTCTAGTTGTCGATTTGGTTGAGTGGGGGTTCAAGGTAGGGTGGTTTGGAGGGTTGTGGTTTTCATGAAGGTGGAGGTGTGGCGCGTTGGATGTTTTATGAAATGGATGCTCGACCGTTCAGCTCTGGAAGACTCGTTCCCCTCGTGTTGCTGTGTAGATGAGACTAGTTCAATGTTCAGAGATCTTCCCCAGGTACCGTTCTTGATTGCTTAGGGCGAAGGCTTTCGCGTCATATTGGTGGTGGAGAGTCCATACTCGGGCACTCGTTCGGCCTGTCTCGACTGGATATACTGTTGAGAGCCTGTTATGAAGGAGGTGCGCGGCTTGCCCCGATTTTGTTTAAAGTATTTGCTCGAAGATACCATTTGAAACTCCACGGACCCCACTAGCTAAAGTCCCAAAGCTTTACAAGCAAGCTATCTTGGTTTCCCTCATCCTCACCATATCTCATAAATATCCTCTTCGGAATCTCATACTCCACTTCAGGCGCTTTTTTGATATCCTTCGACAACTCCGCATCGAGCATACTCCCATAGCTATGATCTAAGAAATCCTCCAGGTTGTACGCCTGCTTCGTAAATTGCTCACTGATGATTTTTGCAATCGTGGCTACGTTCGGATGATAATGGCTCTGCAGCATCTGGATCTCCCAGAGACTGCTTTCAAGTGCGTCTGTCTCCATGGGGTCGGGCTCGTCCATGCGGAAAGGGTCGCCGTAGCCTTGTTCCTCTTGCGGATCGGGGTCTTCTCGCTCTCCGCGCGCTTTTCTGTGGATCATGAAGGTGCAGCTTGGATGGGTTTTTAGCAGGTTGTAAACCCAAGGCACCACTACCACGATACCTGAGGGAGGGGCATGGAGGCTTAGTCGTGACAGACGCTTGATGAAACTGGCTACTAGAGCTGCGGGCAGATGCGTGGATGCTAGGAAGGTATCGAGTAGTCGAAAGAAGCGGGAGCGGTGTTTTGAATGTAGAATGTTGCGATCGAGCAGAGAATATAGTTTATGGTAGAATTGGGGATAGTCAAGATTCTTTTCTTGCATTAGGTAATAGAGTCCCGAAAGTGCCATGAGCGACGTCGAGCCGCCGACGTTAAAAGAATCGGTTAGGAAGTCCATAAGTAGCTCAACCTTGAGGAACCAGGGGGCTATACGGTGGGACATGAGTCCTAAGACGGTCTTACGTTGGGGTTTGCTTAGATCACGTCCCAGTATGGCTAGCCAAGCATCTTGGGCCCGTCTTTTGTGAGCTGTTAAGGAGCGAAGGCTGTGCTTCTTGGCCGGAAGAGTGACGAAGAAGCTCTCAATTTGCTCTTGCGTTTCTGGGACGTTCTCAATCTCGGCCAGCATTGAGACTGTATTTTCTAACGAGACATCTGACGGATCTTCAGATACAAATTTACTATATTCATTAGCTCGGACATCCACTGAGAGCTCTTCAGAACATACTCACGTAAAGAAAGCGAAAGTGTGATAGCGGATATCGTCGTATTTGACCAAGTACTTCTCCACAAATTCTGTTCTTCTGGCATCTGCAGCACGGGTACCTACTAGAGCTTGCAATATCTCCGTAAATATGCCATTTCGCCAGATGGAATCGTCCTGCAGTTTCAGGTAATTGGCTTGCTCCCTCATCAACCGCATGAGCAGAGTCAAGGCTGTGCTTTGTCTGCTAATATCTTCCGAGAAAAGCATGACTAGTGTCGAGGCTTCGTATTCTCTGATTTGTTTCTTCAACCATTGAACAATGATGACCTCGTCATCAGCCGTTTCACGAGATTTTGTCAATCTCCCAGCAGCCATTAGCCTGCAGAAAACGCGACATAGAGCCACAGCAGCGGCGATATCCCTCTGATCTTCGGCATCGTGTTCTTTTGAATAACCCAATAGAGTAACAATGCTGTTGTAGTGTTTTCTTGATTCTAAGATCTGGTTCTCCAAGAGAAGTATTTCAAATTGAATATCGGCTTCATGATCTGACTCTATTCCTGTGACCCGTCTCTTAACTCTTCTTGTTTCTGATGGAGCGCCGCTGTCTCTCTTCCTCTTCTTTTCCACTTCCACCTCTTTCGTCAAATCAGACATTGTGCTCGGTGTAGTAAATACAAGTGTTCGGTCAGTCAAATCAAATATCAAGGTCTTGGCATCGATTATTCCACTACGCGCTAGTCCTGATATGATCTTGTGGCTCAAGCTAAAATCCACCTCGCATCGTTTCTTGACCTTCCGCACTCTGAAGCTGCTGCATACACTCGCCATGGCATCTCGATTGGCAAGAACCGCCCTAGGTAAGTCGTTCATTCTCATTCCGCAATTTGGTAACTGATCAGTTGTCTGACACTACCCAGGGACATCACGGCTCCGCCCAGCCCTCTCTGCCCGGACTCTCCCCTCCCTGGCAACCACCCTCATCACCACCCGCCCAGCCTCCAATGTCCCGGCCGAGGAACCCGCCAAAAAAGCCCAATCCATCCTTGACTCTCTTCCCGGAAGCTCTTTGATCTCCAAAACCGCCATCCTCTCCGCCGGCGCCGGGGCATCGGTCTTCGCCATCAGCAACGAATTCTATGTCGTAAATGAGGAGACCGTAGTCATGTTTTGTACACTGAGCGTATTTTGGGCGGTTGCGCATTACGGAGGGCCAATGTACAAGGAGTGGGCGCAGTCATATGTGAACAAGGTTAAGGGGATTTTGCACGCCGCAAGGGAGGATCATACGACGGCGGTTAAGCAGAGGATTGATAATGTGAAGCAGTTGGGTGGGGTCGTTGATATTACGAAGCAGTTGTTCCAGGTATCCAAGGTAGGTGATGCGTAAATCTGCCCCAATAAAGCGACCAGTGGTTTCTGACAAGAACTAGGAAACCGCCCAGCTTGAGGCCCAGGCATTTGAGCTCGAGCAAAAGACTGCGCTGGCCTCGGAAGCAAAGTCCGTTCTCGACTCATGGGTTCGCTATGAGGGGCAAGTCAAGCATAGACAGCAACGAGAGCTTGCCGAAAGCATTATAGGCAAGATCACCAAGGAATTGGAGAACCAAAAGACGCTGCAGCAGATCCTTCAGCAGAGTGTCGCCGATGTTGAGAGTGAGTCGACTCTGTAATCTGAAATTGGCCGGATACTGACTGTGGAACCATAGAAATTGTAGCAGCGAAGCCGCAATAGAAGCACTCCCGGATCGCTTTTTGTACATTTCTGTTTAAATTAAAAGTTAGACAGGCTTTCACACTTCCGTCTCATCAAATCGTGTTTCTTGTTTGCCATCGACTTACTGGCTTTACAAAGCCCTTAGAATCACCGCCATGCAACTTGGTTTCGGAGCAGGTCTAATGCCTTTAGTACCCTCTTGCTCCAAAAAATCCCAAATGCTGTCGGTCATCATTCATACAATTCGTTTACATCAAATCTCACCACAATCTCATTGCCCACCAGCACCATGCACAACTCCCTCCGTATCCAACGGTCCAAACCCACCCCACCCACTGAATTCCTCCCCAAACCTAACCGCAGCCTTGATATAATACTCCTCCTTGTCTCCCCAAGTCTGCGCCGCCTCCTTCATCGCCCTCAACCCTTTAACATAATGAGCATCCAGAGCCCACTTGCCCTCAACAGCCTGCTTCTCCACCCATTTCCAGTCCCTCCCCTTCGTGTCATATCCCGTTATTGTGTCCAATTTGATCTTTGGGCGGGTCTGAGCAATGTAGACGGCGAGCGTTAACAGCCACCACTGACGCACGAGTGCTACGTGGAATTTCGCAGGAATGAGAGGGAGGAGGATTCGGACGGCGTGGCTGGTGGTTAGGAGGTGGACTACGAAGAAGTCGTAGCTGCTTCCGGGCTTGTGCGTGGCTACTAATAGTGCTGCGGCGGCGTATTGGCTATCTTCAAACTGCTTCTTGGGATTGGAAAGCTGCCACGCATTCCAGTGTTCTAAGACTAGAGCTTCGTGATCTTTGAAAAGGGGTTCGATGTTGGAGGCGCCGCGGTGGTCGAATAGATTGTCCAAACGTTTATCGGAGTGGACGCGTTGCAGGATTTCTAAGGGCGAGGAGGTATTGGAGGTTGATGGTTTTGAGTATTGGGGGTCATCGAGGTATTTGTGGAGGAAGTCGTAGGACGTTGTGGCGAGGCCGAGTGCCTCCATTGCGAGTTCCCGGCTGGAAAGCTCGTATGCATAGCCGAGGTGGATGAGTGGGTGCCCCACTACAGGTTTGCGTCAGCTGAGATCCATGGTAGGCCTTCTGCGGATCTAGCGTACATCCCGCTATCAAACAATTGATAAGAGGTGCTTTGCCCTTAAAAAGGTACTCGTCGAAAACTTTCTGCAAGTCATAGCCATAGAGGACAAGCTGATCTTCAAAGAAATCAACGTAGGCTCTCTGATACCTAATAGTTCTTTAGCTAAAGCAAGTGCAGTGCACGCTCTCCACGTCTTGTAGTATACCGTCGATCTCCCAGATAGTCTCGCCAGTCGTAGGTCGACACTTCGCCTGGAGAGTCCTTCCACGACTCAAGCTCCTTCGAGTCTTTCTCGTATATATCATGAAGGTGTTCGGAACTGCCTCCTAGTATATAAGCAGATCCTAGCAGCTAGGAAATCATGTTAGCGTCAAGAAAACCTCCTGGATTCGTTGCACATACGTGTGGCATGTGATTGTGAAATTGAAGGTTGTGGTAGATAATTGAGTGACTAGCATGATTGAGCTTAATGAGATGCTTGAGAGTCCTAGCACGTTTCTCTTGCTGCGTTTCGACGTCATGTATCTGCACGGATTTGATATCGATGGCGGTGCCAGCGTTACCTCCAAGAAGCCGAGGAAAACTGAAAGGAAGCGAGAAGGATGAAAACGCTGAGAACATGGTGACTCTTTAGTACAAAACAGTTCAGCAAGGGGTCAATGAAATACTCTCGGCATATATGTTAGGTATATCATAGCAACAAGTATTGCAATCTCCTCCCCACATCTACCGGCAAATCCTACCTAGCTTTAGCGCTGTGAGCGCTCAGCCTTATATCCTACCCTCCACTAAAATTGCTTTGCATGTCTGAACTCTGAAGGCACTTCAGTGCCAAAGTAACCAAACACCTGAGCGTGGAAATTCTTTCGAGGACACATGTGACCAGCGATCGCTTTATAAATTACAACGCCCTCCACCAAAATACTGCTACAGTATCATGGTTCACTTCCTCCTAATACATACTGAAAATATCCGAGGGCATTGAACATCCAGAATGACAATGGAACTTCTCTAGTCCTGCTTGGTTGATCATGTCGCCGTTGAGCATATACGCAGAGCTTCTTCTCAACATTCGTCAAGTGACAGTGTTCGTGATATTGCCGTCAAAATACAATGACAAGACCAAGATTGAGCTTTCCTCTGATCGGAAGTTGATCTCTGTCACGCAAGATGGGGAATATGCTGCTAAAGAGTTACCCTGTCAAGTTGCCGGGAATGCGTCTTTGAGCCTCCCTAATGTATCAGCGAAAGAATTATCTTTTCGTTTACAGGTTACTGTGGACCACAATACCATCCCAAAGGCTACGTCCGCTTGGGAGAATGATATCCCTTGGTCTGCGTCTTCAATGACTTCTGTAACGCAACTCGGATGCCGGTCTTGCCAAAGAATACTTGTCAGTGCCTCTGTTAAGGCGTGGAAGGCTCTACCAAGTGAAAACTGGGCAGAGATGATGGACTTTTGGCATTGCCACAAGCCAGATGATGAAGGACCTCGAGAGCATGTGTCTCAAGCGGAGAACAAAGGTTACGCTGCGTCCAGTCGGCTTGGACCTACTACTGGAACTGGTCTCGTGGACGTTGACAACTTTGTCCTGCTACGAGATGACTGCATCAGTATTAAGGTATGTCGCTAGCATCCTAGAGCTTCTGCTGCGCGCTACAATGCCACATTTTATCGGTGATACAGCTCCATTATGGGCAGTAAGAAGGAGGCCTGTTCCCGTACTCTAAGTCGGCCTTATAACACGGTCGCCGATACAACTGCCCAAAAGCAAAACCCATGGACTGTATCTCCCGGTGCCAGGCCTACCTTCTGCATCCTTGATGTACGATGGGTTACCTGACCTCCGGAGTGGGGTGCGGTTGACGTGTCACCCAGGCCATCCACAGATTGCACAATCGAATCGTGGGTCACAAAGACTAATCATCAGTAGGCTAGTAAACACCACTTGCAGTCCTTGGTCTGTGCGTTGTGCGGTGAAGCTTTGGGGGTCGACGAAGAAGAGAGTGGGGTGGTACGATTGTACAAATGGAATCTACGTCTTCGACATGGAGACGATGCATCTTGGCAAACTTTACCAGTGCAGAAAATTATATGTGCGAAACTTCTAGCATTGATTGAGGGGCAAGCCACCTACCAATTCTTGATCTACAGTGGGAAAATAGAAGAAGCACAAAAGGCTCTCATGGTTGGTTTCACGCCTTACTCCATTCTTGATACTAAGAATATTGAGGGTTGACTGTCAACAGCTTTGGGTGTTTACCCCCAACATGATATATTCAGCCACAGCCAGATCAGGAGGTCCCAGGCGAGCAATGAAGATCCTTTACAAAATAGTCCTTGAACCGGCAGCTGTACTTGAGAAGCAGGGAATGAAAATGGAAGAGCTCCAATTTCCCGATTACATACTACGTATACTGCAGGCAGATTTGAAAGCCAGCACTGAAATCCTCCCACCATTGGCAAAGAAGCTTCACGAATGGAATGTGGGGTTGTTAGAACGTTAGAACCGTCAATTCACGCAGCATGGAAATTATGTGGAGGTGAAGACTGTCATTTTCCGCTACAGAGTAATACAGACAGTGGTATCGAACCATGTGTCCGAAATGCCAAAACCATATGAAAGACTGCAGCTCCACATCCAGGATTCATATGCTCTCTTACTGCATGGGGACCCCCATTGCCTGATAAGCTCTTAGCGCATAAGCATGTCTATCATCCGTGACTGCTGTCCCGAGGCAGCCGGTGATGTAGGTAGTATATCCAGCCATGGTGCCAGACTGGAGCTCAGCTCTGGCAGAGGGGCATTGCGTGGTTAGGAACCATGCGGCTGAAGCGAAATCAATATCCGGATTAGCAATCAATAGGTTGAGAGCAGCGTCGGGTCCAGCTGGTGCTGTTGCGAGCTGCGAGGCGATCTGGGGCAAAGACTGAGCGTATTTGACGTTGAAGGCTGCTGACTGCATGTTTCGGGTCCCTTTTCCGGGAGTAGGGTTGATGGGCTTGTTGTACTTGAAGTCGCCCGATTCAAACGCGATGGTACTGATCAAGGCCGCCATTTCGCGAGGAGATGTGATGCCGTATGTCTGGAAGGACTGGGCAATGTAGCCAGCTGCGTGGTCGGCGGTTTGACATTGAGCGGGATCTGCGCCTGCGCAGGTGTTGGAGTGCGGAGCGATGGCCTGGAGTTGTGCGCCTGTAAGGGAGATCGGGGCCTGCCGAGAAGTGATAGGGGAGGCCAGAGAGAGTGTGCAGAGAGCGAGAGCTACTGCGAAGATCTTGTAGCCAACCATGATTACGGGTATTGCTTTTAAGAGATAATGTGTGTGGATGAGCTGTATATGAATGCTTTCGGAAGCTGAGCACACAATAATTCTTCTCGAAAGACGAGAAGCACGAGGAAGATATATCGAGCAAACAGACGGGGACAACGGACTTGTCTTATAGACAAAGCACCAAGCACAATGACAGTTATGAAGACAAAGAAAGGATATCGGCCAGCGGGAGTGATAGTAAGCTTCTATGGGAAGGAATAAGAGACAAAGGAGAATAATATACACCTCCGTCATATATCACCATATTGTTGACAGAGTGAGTCACATGTTGCTACAAGCGGTTGTGAAGATGGAGATGAGAGATTTTCTGCCATGATTGAAGCCTGCCAAATGCCAGTGAAAGGGTGATGGTGAAGCAGAAAAGGGTGTTCGTTTGACCAATGAATCTATCGAATACACAGTTTACTACTTCAGCCCTAAGAGATATGAAACGGTGTTTCAAAAGCGCGAAATCGCAACCTCGTTTTCTGATTTCCCTACATCATTATGACTGGCTGTTTGCGGCTGAGCTGCGTACACCAACAAGGCCACCATTATTGTACGCAACAAGGCTGGCCTTGCGCTGCCTATCGATGAAGGTCAATTCTTTCGCTGAAGGCTTGAGAAGCTATCGCAGCATCCTCAAGATTAGATGAGACGGAAAGCTACATATATCCTGTTCACTGTACCTTATAATCTTGCTTCCTGACTGACCAAGGCCCCGGCGCCCTCACGATACCACAATGACCCTCAAAGATCTCCTCAAGAAGAGAGACAAAATCAGAGGGGATGTGACGCCAACGCATGCCTCCCCCCCTTCCGTACCTCCCGAATTCACCTTTATGCGCACAACCACAAACACCCAAGAGCTGATTACCCCACCCTCTTTTGCTGGCGACGCCGAATCGCAGCCAAACAAGCAAACCAAGCGTCACAGCTTCTCGCGATTGCGAAGCTCCTCCAATGTCTCTACCGCCTCGAATGACCACAACCTTCACAGCGAGAAGCGGTTATCTGCGCGATTGTACTTGCGCTCACGGACATCGAGCAGTAGCTCCATACACGTACCCACAGACTTACCGTCTATTAGTGATGGCGCAGAAGAGGCTGAGAAGGAAGCGCAATGGGAGAAACGGGCGACGATTTTGGCGAATGTGAACCCCAGTTGCAAACCGTTGTCGCAAGAGAACTCTGGGGGAAAGAGTTTGCAGAGCCCAGGGTCTCGTGGCGATCGACCGGTGCCAGCGCGCAGCATCAGTTCAGCACAAGGCGATGTAAGAAGTCACGGATGTATGACGGCAGCAGTTGGCTGATATAGTCGACAGGATGACATACAAGAAGCAATCAGACTCCACGAATCAGGAGGTATGCAAACCACCTACAGCCACAGCTACAGCTACAGCGAAGGCTGTTCCCAAAGACATTACGACTAACGAGATTCGTGAACCTCCAGATCTTGAGCGCTCGACCGCCATGTTTGGCCGTCTAGCCGAAAACAACGGCGACGCAATGGCCCAAATCCTTTATGGTCTTGCCCTAAGGTTAGTCCCTACAGATCCCATTCCTGCTCCTTACTAATCGTCTTTCAAGACACGGCTGGGGCACTCCCTCGAACCCTCCCCTCGCCATAACCTACCTCTCCGCCGCCGCCTCCTCCACCGCCGCCATCGAATCCGCCGCTCTAAGCTCCGGCCTGAAGCGTGGAGGCGCCGCCAAGGGAGAACTTGTGCTTGCAATGTATGAATTAGCGAATTCGTTTCGACATGGGTGGGGCGTGGAGAAAGACGCCGTCGCGGCGAGATCTTATTATGAGACTGCGGCGAATCTGGGCGATGCGGATGCAATGAATGAGGTGGCGAGGATGTACGAGGAAGGTGATGGGGGGAAGAAGGATAAGGTGAGCTCTACCACGCTCTTTACAACCATTCACGGGGAGACATTTCAAAGGTTTGAGCCGTTGGACACAAAGACGATCTTTCGCTCTAGAAACCTTTCGATCGTCTCGCCCCTGCTTCTCATTACAACCATTCACGAGGCATACATTCGAAGCTCCTAAGCCGTCGGACGCAGAGACGAACCTTGCTCCAAAAGCCCTTCAATCATCTCCTCTCCTTTCATCTCATACCTTCCCATCCCGCCTTGACAACCCCAACCCCACCCCTCTCCCCTCTACGACCCTATCACCACCATAGCGTTGGGCACCAACTATCCAAAGTGAGGCTGACGAAACAACCCTAGTTTACCGCCGCGAAATACTACCGGCTTGCCGAAGCCGCGGGCAGCAAGACCTTGGGCAATTCTTGGTACGTTCGCTTGCTACTTTCTCCAGTCCGATTCGCGTTCTATGTATGGTTGGAAGCCATAGGCCACAAGGTTTTTCTGTTGGAAGAGTTTTTCCCGTGACTTGCGTGTTTAGCGCGTTTTACCATCTCTGCTCAAAACTTGGTCGATTGGCTGACTGGCTCATCCCACGCCCTTCTTGTCTTCCTTCCGGTTTTTGACTCCCTTCTACTTGCGTCACGGGCGTTGCGTTCGTGCCTGAAGCACGACTTTCTCACCCCACGTTTCCTTTGACTCTTTCCACTACTGCATCCCCGTTTCACGTCATTGGCACTGCTCTCCACATTTCATGCCTAACCCCTCCTCTCCTCCCCTTGCATTGCCCAACACCCCCTTTGTTGCCATGGAAATCCTTAGCTAACCCTACCACCAACCCCGTTCAGGATATGGAAAGATAAATACACGCCCAAAGCGACGAGCTAGGTCGGTGGGGGTTTGTGGCTGGCTGGCTGAGGGTGGGGGTGATTGCCGGCGCAGGTATGAGACTAGATGGGTGGGTAGGGGGTTATATTGGGGGATTGGTGTGGAAGCCGGACGGATATGGTTTGGGAAGTTAACGGCCATTTATCTCGCGATCAACTCCATGTAGTTTCCAACCATCTATCGAGGATGTATAGGCACCGAATACTAGTGTGCGGAGAGGGACACATTTCTCATTACCTGAATATCGTAGTGGCTAGACCTAACCTCCCATATCTCACACCTAGACGCCCCGTAAACGTCGTCAACAAACCGTAGTCGCTTAGACATCCAGATCTCCTGTGAACGAGGAAGGCCGCAACATCCATTCATTGAAGTCACGCGAACCCAAATCTCCAGTCAACAACAAGCTAAGTATGTAGAGGGGGATGCATTTCTCGCCCACCAAACTATCGTAGTGGCTAGACCTAGCTGTCTCATCGCCACCCGTCGCTCTCACTAAAAGCCCCACCTCAAAAAGTGAACCAAGAGAAAAGAAAAAAGGGTAGTCGCTGAGACGTACAAATCTTTTGACTTTCAAGAACCGCTGCTATGAACATAGTACCCGCTGCATGAATTCGTTAGAGTCAAACCACCCATTCAATCGCTTGGCTTTGCTAGAAATAGAAACAGAAATCCTCAAAACCATCAATCCGCCCGAAAAAGTTTCTTTGCCTGCATTGGGGAACGCCGCTAAAGAAAAGTGCAAAGATCGTCGCTCGCTCCCACACAGGTGGCAAAAAATCCCAGAGCATCCAGACCACAAATTCGCTAACTCGCAAACGCAAAAGTCCCCCAAACAAACAGAAAATCGTCATCATCATGCGTGAGCTGCCCCCTTTCGCAAGGGGTTCTGTATTCCGATCTTGTGTCGTAAATTTCGCGTGCTGAACGCTTCCCGTTTATATCTTCGTAAAGGAAAATCGTAAGACGTTACGCTGTAGACGGGCGTAATCAATCTGGGGGTATCCAATGCTCGTTCGAGACCAAAATAAAAAAAACTAGTTCAATCTGGTATTTGGGGTGTTGCTGTCGATAATACCCACGAGTTTTCAGCTCATGGGCTCCTGCTGCTGCTGTCCTGCTATACTGCCTCCATTGTTGACCTCGGCGACCATGCGAGCGAAATCGCGCACGACGTTAGAGGGTATTTCGTCCCACATCAGGCTCCTTGTATACACCTCCGCTGCTGTGCCCTGCTTCTCCGCTCTCATAGCTGCCAGCGCTTCTGCAAGAGGTTTTCTTCTCGCGCCGGCAGCAGGCACCTGGGAAGATTCGTGGCCGTCCGAGGGGAAGAAATCGTCCCCAGAGGTGATGGTACTGTACTGGTCGGCGCTTAGCTGGAAGAGCTGATCGCGCAATTGAGATTCGGTTGGGGCAATGAGTTGGTTGTGCAGGGATGTAAGGGGGGAGTGGGAAAGGCTGGCGAATTCGGAGCCAGTGATTGTGGTTTTCTGGGTTGATGAGTAAGAGGCGGAGTGTTTGATGGGTTTGGCGTCGGCCGTGATGGCGGGTGGTATTGACTGGATGCCGGCGTCTTTGTATATGTTTTCGAGCACCGCTGCGGAAGCTACACGGACGTCGTCGGGCATCCTGGGAATTGCAGTCGGGGTCGTTGAGGAGTTTTGTGAGGCAACCCATGCGCCGCAGAGTAGGAGCATTAGTAATAGGCCCGAGGTGGCGGACTTGTCGTCGTCCTTGGAGGGGGAGCGCTCTTTCTTCGGAAGTACCACCAGGGAACTCTCTTGCTTTGGCTCGGTTTCCATGTTGAATTCGTTAACAATGGAGAAATTGTCCCATGGACTGTTTTCCATGGTAAGGTGGTCGAAGTCGGAGAAATCGGCGGAGTATCCGGTGGAACTGGGTACGGCGGACATGGATATGCTGTCGAGTTTCTGGGCTTGCTCGGCGAGAAAGGCGTTCTTCTTGCGTAGATCTGCAGTTTCGATAGTATGACTTCGAACCAGCTCCTCCTTTTCCATCATAAGCTTTCGATTCTGTTGCTTGCAGTGTTCGTTATAAGCAATCCATTGTTCCTTCTCGCGCATCAACTCCTGCTCCCGTAATTTCATCTCTTGAAGCGCTTCTTCGAGGTCGTTGATAATGCTACTTGTATGCTTCTTTTCTTCCTCTAACCTTTCGGTATGTTGTTTTTTACGTTGTCGGGAGTCGAGACTAAGTGATGTTAGTACGGAGTCGAAACATCGCAGAACCGTCCATGTAAACTTACGCTGCCTGTCTATTCCGTAACAGCCGCTTCTGTTGTTTTAATTCCTTGATTTCCTGTTCGTCGCTAGTCTGATTGATAAGGTGATCGATCGTTCTCAAGGTCCGCTCCGCAGGAATCTCGAAGCGAGCGTTCTTCTTTCGAATACCGTCTCTTCTGAGTAGCGGTGGGTTCGAGTATGCGGGACTACCGAGTGCTTGCTTGGGTATCTGACGCTGCTCTATGTGCTCAGAAGATGAGGTTGACATCCAATCCTGACCCGACTGTGGAGATGTCGATAAGGTAGTATTCGGCTGGAAACCAGGCCCAATCGGTAGCCCGCCGTAGATATTCGGATGTAACGAGTTCATCGCATCGTTGTTGTACGTTGGCGCCGGCGCCTTGGTCTCATAGTCTGATGGGAAGCCATCGTAGACCGTCGTCGGCGTGCAGGAACCGGGTGTAGCATTTGAATGCCACGCTGTTTGTGGGTTTCCATACGCCGGACCTTGAGCCGTCTCGGGTAGGATAAACTGGTTGCTTTGATCAGAAAAGAGATGCGCCGAATTTGTCGAAGCTTGCAGCGAAGCAGGATCGGGATTGAACGAGAAATCATTCCAACTGCTGCCTCTGGGTGAAAACGCAGCAGCGCTATCTGCGAAAGATTCTCTCCGGTGGCCGAATGCTCCAGGTGACATATCTGAAGTGATTCCGTCCAGGATATTATCGTCGAGAATATTATCGTTGTTGTCTTCGTCCAGGAGAGTCTGCTCGGAATCGACGGGTACGCGTGACTGATGTCTAGTGTAATTCTGATTGTAGGCCAAGCGAGCCATAGCAGTATTATTTATTTGAAGTTCGGAATTTCCAAAACAGGCGGTGAGGGAGGCGGGGGTGTTGGATGATCGCTACCCTTTTGCACCAACAACGATACTTTAGACGGAACTCCCGAAGCGAAGGGCGATAATAATGATAATAATAAATCGCTGGGAATAACAGACTATAAAGTATGATGGAGAGAGCGGTATTGTTGTGGATATGACCAAGAATGATGATCAGTCAAGTGCTTCCAGATTCAGTACTTAAACCAAGAATTCTGATAGACACAGCAGCCAGATAGCAGGTCTCTCCTCTTTATTCTTAGTGGTATGGCACTGATCGAGGCAAGCTTGAAATCCTAAGTTCAAAGCTGCGACGCAAAGTTGCGAGGCGATCCGTCCCGAGGTGCGAATGGTGAGGGAGGTAACGGACCGTGGCTGATGGGCACCAGAGGATGGTGAGGTCAGGTTACTACTCCATAAGAGAAAGCGACTTGGTTGGTACTGTGGTCGGAGCTTGGCTGGTGTTCAGTGAGAGCGTAGGCCTTAAAGCGTAGTCTATTCAAGCAACGCGACAAACTCTTATCGTTATTGGCAGCCTCCAGGTGCTAAAGCGGTTCGTGGATGGCCTTTTAACTGAATGCAACTTAGGGTTGGGTAGACGTGCAGCTGGCAGCCCATGACCAAGGAAAGCAGCAAATCACAACGGGGCGAACCCAGATGTATGGAACTTCCCCGCCGTGCCCGGAGAATGGTGGTTTGCCTGCATGACCTTGTATCTGTCAATGTCACCGTTAGTGGTATATCTACTTTGACTTAGGCACTGCGCGCGGGATGGGTTGAGATGGGAATAGAAGGCATGGGGGGGAAATGATAGCTTACGGATCAGAGAGAATGGCTCAATGGGCAAGCGCCAAGGCCGAGATCCAAACTTTCATCAGATCACAGATGGTTGGATGTTGTTCGTGCACACAATCGGGGCTTTATCGAGATCGGGATAGAGCCAATCATTGATGAAGATTGATGCTTAGGTAATGCGACAAAGGTTTAGGTTGTAAAGATATAATATATCATGCCTACCCAACAATGACTTGTTTGTGCCCTATCCCCCCCGAACATCATATCATCTCCCACTAGTGAGTCATGCTTGACTGGTGACGATGTTGTGATTTCCATCCATATTGGGGCTGACCCATCCAAGGGAAACAGTCCATCTAGAAGAAGTTCGAGATCCGATGGCACTTACACTTCGGCTCCCTCTTCCCTCCACTTCCATACCGGGAACCCGTGTAGAGGACAGGCAGCAAGGGCTGCCGAAAGTGTGAGGCTACGGCCAATCTGTTTGGTTCCCCGTTCGGGCAGCAACAGAAGCCTTGACGCAATCAACCGATCGTCGAAATTCTAAGGTCACATAGAACATAACAATACCCCAGTCCCTGTTAACATTGTCTCGCTACTTTCGTCCACGGGTGCTCATCTTGAGCTTCCGGTCCTATCCTTTCCCTCTGTTCCCATGGAAAAACGATCGATTCCCGTAGCTTGTACGGAAGCCATTCCAGGCTTATCTTTATCGACCTTGTTAATGCTCGATGCTGTAGTTCCCTGACAAAGAGTAGTTATGGCTATCGTTGATTCGCCGCTATCTTGTGAGATTAGCAGTGTACTGTAGATATTGTGTACCGAAACCCCAAAGACCCATGATCCCACGAACCGATGAGCAAGTACCAGTATCGTTTCTGAAGAATCGGATGAGGCCTTGAGATTCCACTTTGTTAATGATGGCGGTCATAAACCCGTCGCCTCGCCATTTTGCCGCCTTGTTGGTAGTCATCCCAGGGACAATTATGAATAGAATACAGTCTCATTGGACTAATCTACAAGCTCTAAGCTGTGTAACAGACTGTCTGGGTTATTCCAAAGGAAAGAACAAATGGAAGTCCGCTGGAAATAAAGCAGACTGCACTGCCTCAAACCGCCACAATTGGAGGCTCGAGACACTCTCAGTGTTTCAGGAACTGAAAGTTCTGACCAAGGCTTACCATACTCGCCGCTGTTTGCGCCCCTAGTATAAAGCTTACGTAGCCTGCTTGCTTTTTGCTGTACCCACGAACCATGGCTCAAAAACGGACAAAATCTTGCTGTTGAGACAAAGCGTGGAAGTCAACATCATCTGCAAGCAACGTCAGATCTTCTTCCAACCCATCTGAGTCCACGTCGTCGCTATCATTCCCGTCATAATCTTCCCCTTCACTTGACAAATCACCGTCGCTGTCTTCTCCAGGACTCTCAGATTCGCGTTTTGAAATCTTCTCTGCACTGTTAGCAGAGTGTTTCCTAATTTGTCCAGCTCTATCGACATGTGGTAGCCGGCATTTCAGGCTTCGGCACGCGCCAGTATTAGCATAGTCAGGGCATTCATGAACATGGCGTTCACTACAATTGACGCCTTTGCCACAGTAGCCTAGAACAGCAAAGTCTCTACAAACCAAGGCTGATGGGTTGACGCGTATATGAGCGTATCGGCAGGATGGATTTGAACATTTCCCACGGAGGAAATGCAAACAAGCAGGTACTCGTTCCGGTGTAGGATCATGGGAAAGATCACAAGCATCACCGGCCGGACAGCTTCCAGTTTGAAGGAACTCCTTGCAGATTGCGACAGCGGCTGGGTTGTGGATGTAGGGACAGAGCGGACCCCTGGGACATTGACCTAGACAGGAACAAAATAATGCGTTAGTTGCGTTCAATTCCTGTACCATTCAGCATGCCGCACTGATCTCTGAACCGATCTGGAAACGCAGGACTGGGGAGTTAAGAAAGGGGTACCCGTTGCCGTGAACCGTTTGCACGGTTCCTCAATCTTCTTTACTTTTCCTGATTCCCTATTGAATGTTAGACTTGTACACATGTCTTCAAGGTTTAAAGCCTTGGTGCAATCCAGCTTGGAGTTTGGCCGAGAGATCCAGACGTACTTCTTAGCTTTGACGATGCCTGAGCGGTATAGGTTACCGTTTTTACTCCGCAGGAATGTAACGCCACCGACGTAAGCTTTCTTAGGAGTTGGCTTTATAGAGTCAAACGTGCCTAAGATACGTGAGCGAGCATTGATATTACTAGATAGATGATGTAATCTCACCACGAATTCGAGCCAGCTTGCTTCCACCCTCCATAACATGGAATCGCAAACCTTCAAGTTGTAATTCGTGAACTATCGGAGATACAGTTACCGTGGGTATCGCAGATGATCTGCCTGCGTGACCGACGAGTCCCCGTAAATGCTTGTTGATTTTATATTTCTCCCTTTGGTCCCTCTGTAAAGCTCTCTGACGCCGCGTCTGATCAATAGCTTTGTTGCGTATCTGGGTTTCCTTATCAAAGACCGACGAGTTGATTAACTGCATGTGACGGTCGTGCTTCGTAACCCAACCAGTCGCGGATTGCATAGGCCCACTTCCAGGGTCACCGTCAGACCTGCATGCACCGTCGATAGCGCTCGCTGGACTTTGGGTGAGGTCCTTGGGAGTCGACGACTGGGTGACATTGTTCAAGACAAGTGAACGGTTTCTGCGAGGGTTGGTCCCATGTCTTCCAGCTCGCCCTCTATCTTGGCTGTATGGAGCTAATCGTGCAGATCTCCAGGATGCTGGATTTGATGAATTCGAATGTTGTCTTGGCTTAGAGTAATCTTGCTCAGTTTTTGACGCAACTGATGCTTGGCTCCTGTGAAGATTAATAGAACCTTTGCCATGTCAGATTTGTCAAGCTAGGCAGACTTGAACACGCAAGTTGAGCTCACCAGCAAGTTTGCCGATCCGTGCAAGCAAATCTTGCTCTTCTGACATCGTGTCTACTTTCTTTGTTGTTCTGTACCGTTGTCACAGGTGTTAGATATCCACTTGCTGTTGGTAGAAGAAGTTACTGATAATACGATGTATTCTGGCGCGCGCACATGTCCGCGCTAACCCAAATGCAGTATCAAACATTCACTTCCAATCTGAGTTGTAACTTGTAGGTGAGGTATGTAATAGTAAGTGTTCAGGCTTTACAAGTGTGTTTTATCCTCACTATTTACGGAAAGGCGTTCACATCCGTGTTGTTACACATTTTGAAAAGAACCTATAGATGTTCATATCCAGCTCTTGGAGATTAGAGTCTCTAGATATGAGCTTCTACTAACTACAACGGCACATCTTCCATCTTCACATTATCGTCGTCTTCATCTTCGTCATCCTTGTAATCCGAAGGGCCATCAAAACCCATATCAGGGGCTGCCTCGTCCTTAACTTGGTCGAACAACCGAGTATCTGCATACGCACCAATTCTTGCTTCCGGTTTAAGCTGCCATGTCATAGCATGTGGACCTTGCCTAATGAATTGAGCAATCATCTCAAGTGTTTGCTTAAGATACGTCTCGGGCTGCTTCAGCTCAGCTTTGAAGGATGCTGTAGACCAATAGTTGTAGCGTTTAAAACAGTCGTAGATGAGATCTAGGAGCTCGTTCTGTGGTATACGTGCAGCCTTGAACTCTTGAGGTTTTACCCTTGAGGGTCCCTTGTGTACCTGCGACTATTAAAATCAACAGTGCTTGCGATCCATGTAAGACTTACCGTGAAGCTGCTAAAGTCTCCAGATTTGCCTAGCGTGCCAGGAGCAAGCATATTGCCTCCATGGCCAGATATAGGTCCTGCGATGAATTGGGTTGTCGCCTTAGGCTTCAGAAGCTGCTTGGTCCTCTCATCTATAATTCTATGATATTCTGCGTTTTCCACAGGCAGACAGTTGATCTCCGTTTGGACTTGCCCGGTCAGAGCTGTCTGCTCTACACAGCATTAATGACTACCTCCGTAGAATCACTCAACAAGCACCTACTTGGAATTGCTGTTCTGAAGTAAGGTTGCCATCTCTTAGGTTTATCGGCTTGCTGGGGGGGTTTCTTTGCACGATCTTGGTACATTGACCGAGGCACACGAGAAGGTGGGAGACCCCCAGGCTGCTGCCCCTTCAACTTGGAGCTGAATCCTGGCAGGTCCTTTTCTGAGAAAACAAAGGTATTTGCAGCATCGGGATTCGTGATATTCATGTTATACTCCTTCGGGACATTCTCGTTCTTCCTCAAGTCTGAGGATAGCATGAGACTCATCTGTACTTGCAGATATTAGTCAGGTGTACGAATATCTATATTGACTTGCCATGCAGTAAGTTCAGGTAACGACGAACCCTTCTCACGTCACCTCCGGTACCTTCGACTCTCACTGTACCCAGCTGTATTTCTTGATCGTCATCAAGCTTCGACCAGTTCTCCCATAGGAATCTGGGAATCCTGGTAAGGTAAATGCCTTGAATGGCATTTGAGAAGTCGAGATCCCCTGCATCCTCGTAAAGGTCTTCATCTGACTGGACGCCGGGTGATGCACCTAGAACATCTGGTTCTAGCTTGACCTTGGACTCCTCCCCATTTGCGTGCTGTGTGCCAAACTCTGACTTGATGGGGGTGCCCGTGCCATGTATAGTCGTCATTTCGGCTCGCTCCTCGCATCACCTGTAACGCTTTCTTGAAGCGAACCTGCTGAAGACATGAGCCTCGCTTCTAGGATGCGCAGGGTTAAGTTTAATAGACAAAGAAAGCATGAAGATGAACAAACTCTTGGCGCTAAATGTGTTTACGGTAATATTACGCAGCCTTACCCGTTGCACTACTAGTAGATATAGTACGGCTAGGATCATCGTGGGTTACCAATTCCTCATCGATAAAAGCTGTGTAACCATACAAAACACAAGGCCTCCTTCCAGATCTACGTACATTTTGTCAGGGAAAGGATCCAATTATGGCATCGCCAGCCATTATCTCAGCACTTGCAGAGCTTGAGGGTGCTTCAATACCACAGCAGGACAGACCTTCTAAGTATAATGAGCTGCTCAAGCTGATCGTCTCAAATTCAGAACCTTCCCACATATCTTCAAACCTCACCGTCTGGATCGATTCCATACTCGGAGATACCATTGGTATCGTCGCTGCCAGACCACTGCTTAGCTCTGCTGTAGCCGCAGTGAAATCTATTTCAAGCGCTGAAGCGAAGATAGAAGTGGGAACACACACTTTACAAGCTCTGGAACCAAGGGTCGTATCATTCGAAGAGCAAGATGCCATGATCCGGGAGATAGTAGCAGATGCCTACCAAGAGCAAGAAGAGTATGCTGATGCTGCCAAAATGCTACAAGGGATACAGTTAGAGTCATCACAACGCAAAATCTCCGATGATTCCAAGGTTAGAACGTGGCTTCGTATTTGTCGACTATATTTGGAGGAAGACGACACTTCAAGCGCAGAAACCTACCTAAACCGAGCAAAGAACCTAGTTTACAAAGTTGGAGACCGCGAACTCAACCTTCAATTCCAGCTCTCACAAGCTCGTATCCTGGACGCCCGTCGGCGGTTTCTGGATGCCAGCGCAGCTTACCACAGCTTCAGCTTTTCCCTTGAGTTAGATGAGGAAGAGCGTATCCGCGCTCTTTCTTCTGCTATCATCTGCGCGGTACTAGCTCCAGCAGGCCCTCAGCGATCGCGAGCGTTGGCAAAATTATACAAAGACGAGCGGACCCCACAGGTGGCTGAGTTCGGCATCTTAGAAAAGATTTTCCTAGACAGATTACTCTCGACGGTCGAAGTAGCTAAATTTGCTGATAACCTTTCTCCTCACCAACTGGCGCAGACGGCAGATGGATCGACGGTACTGGCAAAGGCCGTCATCGAACACAATCTCCTGAGCGCATCACGATTATACAATAACATTAGAGTAAAAGAGCTGGGCGTCCTCCTTGGTCTCGACGCTGAAAAAGCAGAAGAATATGCCGCGCGTATGCTTGAGCAAGGCCGTCTTACAGGGAGAATAGATCAGATCGATGGTGTCATTTTTTTCGACGGCGGAGAGGCCAGTGGAGAGAGGACTAGTGTTGGTCAGGCGGATAATATTGTTGGGAGGGATTTAAGAAAGTGGGATCTTAAGATACAGGGGGTAGCGGAGGAGGTAGAAAGGGTGGCGTCAATGCTGCAAGCTCAGTTCCCGGTATGGCTACTTCAAGTCAAAGTAATCCCGTTACTGACGCAAATCTAGGATTTTGCGACAGCCACTATGGTTCAATAGCCTTGACCTTAGGCCGATAGTAGCAATTCCATGACAGAACACAGATTCTTGCCCGTCTCTCTGGCGTCTCGATCTTCTCACTGCTCATACTAACAAGATTCAAAACACTACGCGGGGAGACTGAAAGCGCATTTCACTCCCACGAGTCAAGATCTTGATTTATGGTTCTTTATGTGCACCCTGTCTACTCCAAAAACTACAAATTTCTGCAAGCACGTCCAAAACGCCACATCTATTTCAATAATTCGTCATGACTACTAGCCAACCAAGCAAAATAATCCTTTTCAACAGACAACCAAAGTCTTTATTTTCCCCTCAATATCTTTTTAAATTTATTAAAGAGCATCATCGCACCGAGTTGCGCTCTCGAATTACGTGCTTATTACCCCCCTCCTGCACTGTCTAGTCCATCAACCATAAACGCTAAATACGTCCTTCACCTTTAAGCCGCATAACTTGACATCCTCTAGGATGCTGTTACCGTCTGAACCCTCCATAGGTTCGGCAACGTTGGAATCTTGTCTTCGTACAATGTCTTCTGCATAATTTAAGTGCCTCCCGAGAAAAAAATCAGGTGAAAACACTTTATCTATGACAATTAGACAAACTACAAATGTCTCCTTGAACGAGACCTAACATCAAGAACCCTACTCATTACTTCTAATCTAAAACAACAACGAGAATGTTTCTTGTGATTCTCCTTCTGATGCCAGTGCATAACACAAAGAACACCTCGGATCAGAGAAGTTCACGGCAGCATACTGATGGTTCTGGCTACTAAGAGTCTTCGCAATTATGCCAGACTTTACGACATCTGTGCTGAGATACATATTGATTCTCCGTTAAAAACCAAGTGTCCGGTCTGATGGAATGTCTTTACCTCTTAGACCATTCTCGCGCAGTCAAGCTAACAGGATTAGTATCAAAGAGGCCTCGAGAAGAAATCTGTGATAAGCCAAAGAAGCACTTTGGCCGCTGCGTCCTCCGCTCATCAACTTGACAGATGCGGTAGGTTACACAGTATTAGACCACTTCAACAGCTACAGGATAATCGGTCTATTGCGTCAACCGGGAGAACATGACAAATCGTTCCCAGAGATGCTTAATGAAAAAAAATCTTTCTGGTTCATCTTCCGCAAGTAAGCTAGCGACGGCTGGAAGGGTCTTGTGGGATGCCATTGATATTTTGTAGTATCTCCTGGATATATGATCCAAAAAAAGGAAACATGTTTCCGGACCATGCAATAGGCTGTGTAAAAGGGCTTGTTGATTGAGGATGTAAATCAGAGCTGGTGCAAAGAGGATGCCACGGATGAGTTTTCTAGGATATAGAAAAGTAAGGAAGAGGGAAAGGATATAGATCTGGAATAAAGGCCATCATGATGTGTTTTGGTGCTACACATCACGGCACGCGGCAGCTTACGCAGGCGTTGAGGAAAGGTTCGTACAGTTGGAGAGGGCTTGGAAAAAGGGTTGTTTGGAGGTAGCTTCACGGCTTTTAGGGCACCATACTTGATCTGTATTGTTGCAGCGCGAGATGAATTATTCGCCAATACCCGCGCCTCGTAGTACAAAACTTTAATGCCGTTGGCTTGATAGAGGAACAATCTTGTTATGTTTTAAGAAATTCGGCCAGTTGTGCTAGATGTCAATGTGACTTTACGCTGTTACGATAGTTGAGCGAAGTAACATCGTGTACCAAATTCTATGGATTCGTGCGTAGAACACACATATCTGAAGAAGGATGTGAAAATAGACTGCCGACGATTGGTAATGCTCCCAAAGCACTGACGTTAAGGGTTACATCGTTCTTATACATATATCTCCTGTGAGACAACGAAAACAGAAATTAGAACATAGCACCCTGATTCTTCAAACTCCTCAGATAAATCACCCAGCCAGGAAGAAATGCAGTATATCTGACAAAACGTTGACGAACGAGATAATCTTACATGAAACGTCCGGGCAGAGGGACTTTCTCCATTGTGCACCTGTTTCGGAACATTCTGTACAGTAGAACGCACATTCACCTACGCTCTGTTTGGTAGGGAATCATGAAGGGAACCACGGAGGGAGCCATGGAGGGAACCATGGAGGGTGTTTGGTAGGGAATCATGAATGGAACCATGGAGGGAACCATGAAGGGAGCCATCGAGTTCCGATTAAGGGCATCAATGCATTAGATTGCCCTCAGAATCCAGCTTTCAGAAAATGTCATCGAGTTCCGATTAAGGGCATCAATGCATTAGATTGCCCTCAGAATTCAGTTTCTCTCAGAATTCAGCTTTCAGAAAATGTCATCGAGGTTCGATTAAGAACATCAATGCATTAGATCTCTCTCAGAATTCACAATGATTGTATTGAAAAATCGACTTTGAAAAAGCGCACAGACAGAGAGTAGTGTCGTATAAGATGAAATTGAGAAGAAGCAATATAAGAAACGACACAGAAACTTGAAAGTTCAATATCACTCGTATAATTTTCAACTAAAAGCTACGCTATTCATGTTCATTCTTTTTGTCAAGTTCAGTCAATTTCTTCTCGAGCTGCTGTCTTTTCTCAAGACAAATGTTCAGCTCTTTTCGCAATCTCTTCTCGTTCTCATCGCAGACTCGTAATCTTTCTAAAACTACTATTCGCTGACGATTTCTATCTGCAACTACGATGCATTCTTTATTCTACTTGTTTTTGCATCGGAGTGAATTGTGAGAGAATTCAATAGCTTAGCTTAGGTTCCAGTTTAAAGAAAGATCAGAATAGAAAGATCTGGATATCTTTCTTCCGCTATGCGGATATCTAATACTGCTAGAATCATGATATCGATGCCCCCGTAATACGCCCACGCATCTTCGGTTTCCCATCTGAACTTTGTCTTGGGTATTCCGTCCCGGATCCGAAGCTTCTCAAAGAAGACAGAAGCCCTGTAGTAAACACCTGATGTATTGCCCGCCAAAGCCCCTTCTTTGTTTGAAAGTCCTTGAGTTGTTTCGATTGTATTTTCTTGGGCTCGGAGCACATGTTGGCTATTTCTCGCAGGAAGCCTGCTTGGGTGATATCAGCCTCGCGTAAGTACGCTGCAATTTTGCGGCGGACTTCATCGCACACGTTGAAGATGGGCACCGAGTCGTCTTTCTCACCGTCGAGGTGAATCGCTGATACATCGAACTTTTCGCTCTTGTCGGCCTTCTTGACTCTTTTCTTTGGACGTCCAACACCGCTCTGCTTGCGCTTCTGGAAAAATGAAAGGTCGCCTGGCAGGTCTGGTTGTTGTCACCGCTGTATGGCCTTTGAATTTCATGAAACGACCGTGAGAGTTGCTGTTTACTTTGATCGTACGGAGAAACTTGGTGGCTTTCATACCACCGCTATTGAGGAATGTAGTGTTCTTGCGTCGGATCACATCGCAGCTGTCGGTGATAGGTGGCTGCTCATCTTCTTGAGAGTCAGCTTCCACGGCGGAGTGCAAGCGCTTGGAGGTCGTTGGTTTGTTAGCTTTCCCAGTCTTTGTCGAAACATCGGTATCCTGTTGTTCATGGCTATTGAGTCTTCGCACTTTAATCAATTTTTCGTTCACATGCATACGTTACCGTTAAGCCGAGTGGTGTCAGACAAGAATCCATACGGCGTAGTGCTCTGGGCCAGTCTCAGCAGAACTGCGAAAGTACGAAAAATTTCTGGGAGGCACGACGGGATCATCGGCACGTGATCGGTAGAATAAGAACTTCTAAGCTATTTCGACATAGCATACTAGAATCGCCATGTGACACCTTGCACTGTTGGAATCCTAATGTGATCAAGGTTGTGAACAACCGGTCAGACAAGATAAGTGGATCCTGTACCAGAAAACTCAATCACTGCAATTGATGTAGACAAAGTACACCGAAATTAAGGCTCAACATATGGAGCAACATCTTAGAAAGTTGGGTCGAGAAGAACGATCGAGGGACAGGTCACAAAATCGTTCAACCTAAGGACGCAATGAGAGGAAGTGAAAGGTGAATGCAACAGCAATCAGAAAGTCGATCGAAATACATCAATGTCCAACAGGGAGGAGCCTGATTGTATGGCCTCGAAGCAACATTTGCAAGTTGCAACCGTTAGCTTCGTGGCAACACAGACCTAATCGCAGAGGCACAAAGAACATGAGGCACCACCCGAATTGTGCCATTACTCGTAGCGTGCCCTCCCTCGAATGCAAATAATAATAATAAATTAATACCTCATACAAGAGATCCCGAGCCACTGATAGCTTACGATTGCTCAGCTGGCCAAGATCAACTCGAACTTGGGAAAGGCTCGGCCCCAGGTATAGACTCCGCGCAGTATGTAGGAACGTGGCACAGAAACTTGAAAGGAATACAATTACGGAGTACCCCAACAGTTGTTGTGACTTGTGAGCGGTTGAGAAAAGCGTGAGACGGTGAGTCACATCACTTTGATCCTTTGGCGCACGTTAAAGCCAGCGGAGTTGGGGGAAGGACGGGGAATCATCAAGCGTTTCCGGTCTGCAGGCAGGACTGTCGGGGTCTTAGACCACCAGCAAGGACTCACGATGTGAGTCCTTACTCCGTACTCCTGATCTGTTTTGAACTGACGCCAGGTTGGTCAAAGAGGCAGGACCTAAGCCATCTGCTCCTCCCCGAAGGCCACATATGGACTTATAGGAGTGAAGAGCTCAAAGCCACCAACAATTGGCCCGTCGGCGACGGCGTTCTAAGCCCCCCGAAGGATCCGAATCCCAGCCTTGCCAAGAAGCGGGAAAACGCAATAAAGTACGTGGTAATGGAGCACCACTAAGGATTCGTGTTGGTGACGATGCCAGGCATACCAAGAGTCATTGATCATGTCGACGGTGATGGTTGTGTTCCTCGAGCGTTTTACTGACGTCAGAGACGACATGAATGGTGATCAATGGTTGTATGAGCGGCTGTAAGCTACATATGTGGTAGACATAAGATAACCGTTTGCTGTGGTTAAAATCACCCGCTACCCTTTCTCCAGCGGTGGAAAGGAGAAGCAATTGGAGCAATCACTCATCCGCCCCCGAAGACACCCATTATCTGATGAGTGCTTGTGCAAAGATTAAACGAATCGAGACAAATGCCAAGGATACAAAGATGAAGATGCAAATCTGAGTGCCTGCGTCAAAAACTCCCTCACTTTACCGTACTCGTACCTAGTCCATAACGGTTTGACCGCGAGGGTGCTTACGAAGCCCTCCCTGTAGGGCTACTAGCGCTGCTGCCTGGAGACGTCTGACAGTAATCCACAAGACCAGCTCGAATCCACTTCCATTACCCAACCTTCGTTCCTTGTCCCTCAGGAAAGAAGGGTTGGCGGATTCACAGAACAGCTCGAACTTCATCGCTCTCTTCTGTTCCTTCTGGTGATGCTCGAACGTCGTCCATCATCAACTATATCACTCTAACTGATTGGCAAGGCTCTCTTCTCACGTTACACAGCCCTGCATCCTCCCCAGCAGCCAGCACTGCCTCCAAACCTCACCTTGTAACGTTCTCAAGCTTTATAGCTCTCTTTCCTCTTCTCTTTCTTCGCCTACCTTCAATTGTTCGTTTTCCATATCATCGACAATAAATTGGCATTCCTGCCTCCCCTCCAGACTCCATTTCAGCTTCTCCTCCAGAACTCGACGCAAACATACCCCAGGATTACGAATGCGGCATTCATAAAAGTCAATTCAGAGGTCCTCAAGGGCTTAGAAGTTGGGTACTTTACTAGAGATCAATCGAGCCGAAAGTGTGAGTCACTCACCGCGAGATCTTCCCACCTTATCTCCTAACATATTCCAGCACATTACAATTAGACGCATTTCGGGCCTAACCACTCAGGATGACTTCCCCACAACCCAATCCCCGGCGTCGCTACTTAAACCGAGCAACCCCCACCACTTCCAGCTTTCCCTCCTACAACGATCAGAACTACCCAAAGTTAGCCTCCATCGATTCAAACCAGCCGCTAAAGAAGAGTGCGACCTTTCACTCTCCCACCACCCCACCATCCCAGGATGACGACCCTGTTGTGAACATACCCTTGCTGCCCAAAAGGTCTCCCACATGCCCCAAGGCCTTGGAGAATGCTGTCGCTGCTGGGCAAACACGAATCGCACACATCCTAGGTGCGGTCGACCGGAGCTTGTCTGGTCTGGAAACCTTCTCGTCGGATAGTCAGGAGACGTTGCGCGCAGAGAGCCTTCCTATTCCACGTTTCATGCTGGATGCCCATGTCGGTGAGCCCGATGGGATGGATGTTGACCAACCGCCTGATTGTACATCCCCTTTGACTTGTCAGCATCAGCCCGGCCGCAAGCACCATTCTTCTGATAGTGGTATCGGCTCTACAGTCACTGGCTCGGACGAGTCTTTATATCCTGCAGGTATGATACAAGGGCTTCTTCCTGTCCCAAGCGGGGTGACAAAGACTCATTGCATCACAGGTCATAGAAAGGATGAGATTGTTCGCTCTGCTCCTACCGCCGTAACTGAAATACAGTCCGGAATCAACGGAAGCGCTGTTGTAAACGCAGGTCCTCACGTTGGGGCGCAGCACGCATTAAGTGAATACGCCTGCAGGCAGATCCAGAAGCACATCATTCTTCCAATTGTTAGTGAAAGCAGCTTGAAGGATTTTCATCCCTTGGTTACCGGCATACCCTACCGTGTGGGCCGAAAAGAAATCACTTGCCTACGAGACCTTGAAAAGGTCCTTCTCTGGCTGGCGCCGGTAAGTGGATCTTATCATGTTTGGGAAAGGAGTTTGGCTCATCGTTTTGGTTCCGGCGTTCAGAAATGGTCGACATCTAGGGCATCGTTCATCAAATTTTGCGAGACTTCGATCCAGTGTCTCCACACCACTGTCGAATATCTCAACGAACCAGATCAGCGACGACCAACCGACAGACCGTATACTAACGGCTATTTTCTTGATCTGACTGAACAGGTTCGACAATACGCAGCAATGATCACCGCAACTAGGGAACGAATGGCCGCTGGGAGGGCTCCCAAGGAAGATGATGTTGCCACGTAGGTTCCACATCCACTTCATGGAAGGACTTCAGGCTAATTATACAGTGATGAACGGCTTAGCCTCCATGGAGGGTTGAGCCAGAACGGTCATCCTGTGGAGCTTGTGAGAATTAAGGATGGACAGTCCATTTCCCTTCGCACTGGTTCTGTCCTCGAGCCTGAGGCGGCTGGCTCTCATAGCCTTAAGAGATCTGTTAGCGAGGAGTCAGATGACGATATTATGCGCTCCATGGCCCGTCGCCGAAAAGCTACCCAAGTCACCGTCAAAGACGTACAACAATGCAGCGAATGTGAGAAAGTGTTCAAACGACCTTGTGACTTGACGTATGCCTTTTCTTCCATGGAAGCATTATCGGAAAAGCTGACATACCGTACAGGAAGCATGAGAAGACTCACTCCAGGCCCTGGAAATGCACCGAGTCTAGCTGCAAATACCATCTCTATGGATGGCCAACTGAAAAGGAGCGAGACCGTCACGTAAACGATAAGCACTCAACTACCCCCTCCATGTATAAGTGTCAATACCGCCCTTGCCCATATGAGAGCAAGAGAGAGAGCAACTGTAAGCAGCACATGGAGAAAGCTCATGGATGGGCTTATGTACGATCGAAGAACAACGGGAAGACCAGCAAAAAGCCCAAGGCTGGCAAGACACCACCAACCCCCCAGATCTCTACACCTGGATCCTACATCTTTGACGTTTCTAGCCCAGAACTAGGAGAGGCTTCAAGCTCTTACCACAACAGTGGTGCATACAGTGGTGGCGAGCGATCCGTGAACGGCTCTGTAGTAGGGTCTGATGATTCTACCCCTCACTCTGCCATTGAAGCCCCATTTATGGACATAGACGACACGTTCGGTCCTTTCGACCCAAGCTTCGCTTGGAATGAGTCATGGAACGGGCTTGCTCCTGCTGGCCCATCCGACTACACACCAAACTCACACCGCCTTTCTTGGGATGGATCAATGACTAATGCGCCCACGATCCCTTCTTCTTTCGAGACGTCATTGACACCAAATGATCAAGATCCCAGTTTTACTGAAAATTTCGATTGGAGCAACATGAACAACGACTACACGTCCATGAATATCCAGATTATGACTTCGGCAAGCTCTATCGATACTCGACCAATGGATGCTTTCAGCCGCAACCCCTCGATTTCCCTCGAAGAGCCGCTTGACTGCAAAGTTCCATCTCTATCCCCTGGCGCCCAAGGCAATGTCATGCTCTACTCTCCTTACCCTCAGAATGAGACCTCTATCGATGAGGGTTACGATGACTTCGCCACGGATGCGGGAAAGCCCGCCAACGATTTCGCTCTTTTTGGCGACTCCCACAACACCTCAAGCTTGAGTAGTGCAGGCAACGAACAAATGTTCCAGGACCTTGCGACTTTCGTCCCTTCAAATTGGTCGGGGCGTGGCACAGAGCTTGCGCAGCAGCTCGGAATGAGTGATCTTATGGAGGAGTAGTGATCTTTTACTAGTGGAGATTGAGACAACGGCAGTCCCTTTACTTGCACTCCTCTGGCGTTTTGCCCGGCTACCGGGCGTCATTGATGGATGCTATTACGCTGATTGGCATAACCCAGCTCAGCTCAGCTTTTGCGTAGCAGAACAGGTGAAGGAAGGTGTTACGAGTTATGAAATGGTAGATAGCTTAGCCATGCAACAGGCACATGTATGCCGTCAATGTATCAATACGTCTTACAAAATGCCTGTACCATTATACAGTGATTCATTTGGCCTTGAACATGACGTAGAGCCGTGGGCTAAGCGTTCTGTGATCATCATTCGTTGAGTAGAACTTCCGTATGAAAGCGACAAGCTGGAGCCTATCGTTCAAGTAAAAAACCAGGGGTGAGGCACTCTCAACTTTAGTCTACAGACGATGACTGGCTGTGTATTATGGGGAGAATATTGCGCTGCATATCTGCCAGATTCTGCTACAGGTTCTGCATCCTCGCTATCATTATGCTACTACAGTACACTACGAGTAGCATAGCTATCATTGATTGTGTAACAATTTCAGGGCGTGAGGGTTAAGCAAGAACGTAAACGGCGACTCAAAACCGGAAAAAGTGGTAGGGGAGAATAACGAAAGCAGAAAACCACAAGGCCCCTGAGAAATGCCGACGCACGCAGAACATCAGACCTTAGGAGCTTCGAGATATGCAGAACAGTCTGCTTTCCCAGGGCACACATGAGACCCACGATGGATCGAGAGCCAAATCTGATTCGTCGATCCTTCACAGCTCCCATTGAGCCTTTGCATGTCTGTATGCATTGGTCTGCGTAGTCCATCTCTAGGGACCATTCAGTAGCTAAACCTGGGGGTCTAGTTATCGTTGGGATACGTAGCGATCACCCGCAATCAACTCGAACGAAGCTTTACGGGACCAGTAACCTACATCTTGGATATCTGTTTTTAAGAATAGAACCACGTAGCTTTATATTCCTTTTTCTACCTCCTGACGGTCACTGGCGAAAAGTGGCATAGCTACGGCTTTTCCTCAGCTTCACCATTCGTTCGATTAGCTAGAAAAAATACAGCATGTATAGCATTCTGAATGATACAAGACAAGTTTCGCACACCGTGCCCTGAGGAATGGAAAACCCGATGTGAACACGCCTCCGCTCCCTTCAACCATTATGCTCATATCATCCTATCATACCCGCCTTGGTCGCCTCCTCCCTCACCTCTTAAAGGCTCAACACCTTGCAGCCAACTCGGTGGCCAAGTCGTTCCGAGCAGCTCGAAACATAAGCTAATCTTAAACAAAATCTCAAATGATGATCCTCAAGTGGCATGAAGGAGAAACATGTATTGGATATGATAGTAAGAGTTAAGAAATGACAAGAGGAAGGATCGGGATCTGGAAAGGGTGGTGGAAAGCTGGGAGTAGTTGGTGAAACGCTGCCATGCCTCTTTCTCTCCCCCCGACTCCATTGTCTCCAAGTCTTCCATGATTGCATGCACAGAGCCTGCTTCTCGTTCTATTCAGATCATCGAGCGCACTTCCAAAAAGTGAGATGATTGCTCACAGGGAATGTAAGAGGAAGGGTCCAGCCGTAGAACGGATTGGCAAGGGAGATCGATTGAGAACGGCGAATGATATCAAAAGCCCCAAATTAGGGTTATTTCGTCGGAGGGACTGTTGCAATGGATTGAGAGGAGAGACTGTTGTTCGATCAAGTAAGGTATGAGATGGAGGTAAGGCCCAAAAATGGTGGGCATGCTTTTGAGAGGCAGAGCGCCTTCAGGCTAAGCATATGCGCGTGCGTTGGGTCTTTGTTGACGTGGTCGATGATGATGATGTTGGTTGCTGGGTTCTGCAGGCAATATGGTCGATGAAGCCGTGTGCACGAGAGAGAAGGGATTGCAGATGCAGGAAAGTAGGGGGGGGAGAATAATGGAGTGGAGATGTTAAGGAGGAAGAGGTAGAGAGGACGAAATAAAAAGGGGCCAGGAACACAGAACTGCAGATATCCAGCACCCCAAAGTGTTAAGAACCCCGCCTCCCTCTTTCTTTCCCTTTCCCCCTTTCTTAAAATATCAAACATAAATATCAAAATAAGACTTTGCCTACCTACTAATCACTATCTAGCTCGTGGTTTAACCGTCTTACGGCTCTCCGTAAGGCGGCCTCCCTGACAACATGCCCACGGTTCGAGCCCTCCTCTCTGCCAGAATTCCTTTCCTTTCCTACCCAGCCCGACCCCCCTGGCACATGTAACAGGAAGCAAGCATTCTCAGTGTCGACAACTGAATGGGAATGTTTCTTCGCACTATTCCAGTGTCTTCTTTTGCCAAATTGGATTTTGGATTTTAGGTATGTCATCGATCGTTGATGAAGCATTTGGGTGGATGATGTTGTGCGTGTGTTGGGGGCGCGTAAGGCTGTGGGAAGGGGGATGGTTCTTGGAGATGGAGATGGAAGGGTGGTTTTGGAGTATACTTTAAGCTATCAGCTGGAGTGAGGTAAGTAGATATCTGGAAATATCGTGGTGATATATTGTAGACGATATCGATCTCGACATGCCATGCGATTTGGAGGGTATGATTACTTCGTTTTAGGAAGAAAAAGACCAAAGAAAATAATAAAGCCGACGACGTTGAGCTCGATAGGTCCGCCATATGAAGAATCCAAGAACGCACGGTCCACCTAAACCAAATTCTGGTATATGTATTAGAGATAGAGAATGTAGAGCACGGGGCGGCTTTTCTATCGCCAGCAAAGGCGAGACGTATCTCAATAGTAGCAATTACGTTTCTTTGTTTCTGCACGATCCCAGCGACCTCTACCTCGTTCCTAGCAAGGACTACAGGGAGTTTATCCAACTCCAAGATAGCCGTGTAGGAGCCCCATTCTCTTCAGATTTGTTTGTTATACTGCCGTTGATAATTACGAGGAATGAGCAAGTACGCGGTGTCTATCGCAACCGAGGAAGAGTGGACCACTGCCGTCTCCTTAGGAGTGCCGGGCAGCATTCGATCATATCCGAAGCTGTGCACTACAGACTTGCGTAACTTCCGACGCTTGTGAGAAGAGAGGACGAAATATTAGTCAAAGGCTGTACGATGTGCTGAAAATCTCGACCGAATTCTCTAGGTCGGTTTGAAAGGCGTCGGACCGCGACTATAGTTGAAGATCTAGTCCCTATGACAAAGATGAGGCTGGGACGAGCCACGGTCTCTGGTTCATCCGAGCTAGAGTAGACGGTGCTTTCACTAAGAATTCTCGGCTTAAATGGGTTTTAGAATGATGATGGCGAAGTTCGAGGTGAAAGTGAGGAAAGCCCATCGGAAACCTCACTGTTCTTGGTTGGCACATTCGTGACATTGCACGGAGCGAATGACGTTGAAGAAGGAAGAGAAATGTATATTTGTGTTATGGAGGGATGTTAGATTGACGCTGTCAAGATTGCCACTGCTAGTAGACAGTCAGTCATCATCGAAGCTTCAATTTCTAGAGAATCTGCCCCCAAAAAGACGTCACTTTTGTAGTGGGACCTCCCCCCTTGATGAGATTCCGTGATGAATGATGGTGGTCTGCGTACGGAGGTTGTAACTCGTTCAGTCGATGGGTTGGGTTTGCTTACTGCCCTGCAAAGTCATTTTGCTCCAATTGGTGTTATTATAAGGTTTCCAATGTTTCTAATTCTGGTCTGTGCCGACCGTCTAAGGGCGGAGGAAACGCTTTTGACTGCCGCAGATGTCTCACTCTTCTAGTGTGTGTGTGGAGAACCGAAGCCGAGAAAGGTCATGTCGATCGTTTTCAACTTCTGTCCGTGCACACATGAGCATCTCAAGTCCATCTTCGAACAAAAGCGCACTCGTACTATGGTAGGTAAGCGACTTTCATATACATTACCTGCAATTTCTTTTAAAAGTCCTTGTGTCTTCTCAGAGGGGCTTTACGAAGGAAGGGAGCAAAGGCTGCGAGCGGTGAGGCAAGGTCTTTCTGCGATTCGACCAAAACCCTCGAGTACCCCAAATATCTAAGGTAACCGCTTCATTTAGCCTGCAGATGCGCAGGGTAGATTGCGGTGACACGGCTGAGTAGCGAGTCGTAAGTCGAGACACAAATTTGATATCGCTCTCCCTTTAGAGCCAGGTACTCACTACTCAGACACTAGTGAACGAACCTTCTTTTTTTGGGGGGGGGTGGTTTGGATGTAATGCCGCGTATAAAGAGGCTGGCATGGCCCTCCTCAAGGTATCGTCCATCAACAGCACCTCTGCATTTGAACAACCTTCACAATGGCGTCTAAGCTCCTACCATACTCGGTCCTTACTCTCATGACCCTCTCAGGCTTCAACTACACTACACATTACCAACATCCCAAAGTGGAAAATAAACCGTACGTCCTGTTCGTGCACGGCTTTCCGTCGTCTGCCTACGACTGGCGCCATCAGGTCGACCACTTCGCCCACGAAGGCTATGGTATCATTGCGCCTGATACCCTGGGCTATGGCGGCTCTTCCAAGCCTCTCAATCCCCATGACTATACGCTCAAGACAATCACCGACAGTCTGGTCGAAGTTGTTGACAAGGTAGCTGGAAAAAAAGCCAAGGTTCTCGGCGTCGGTCACGACTGGTAAGTCGCTGATCAAAGAGCCTCACCGTCACCGAAGATGGCACCCTGGCTAAATTCCATATTAGGGGTACCGCTCTGCTCTCACGCTTGGCCAACAACCATGCCGACCGATTCTTATCTTATTCTTTCCTGGTTGGAGGCTACAGTACCCCTGGTCCATTCGATCTTGACCTCATCAACGAGGAGACCAAGAAACTGGTTGGATACTCCACTTTAGGCTATTGGAAGTTTTTCAATCAGTCGGACGCAGGCTTAGTCATTGATTCCCATGTACGTCTCAAGACCAATCGTCTCAGGAGGCGATTAGGGACAAGCAAATACTGACAGGTTATTGCTATGCAGCAAGAGTCCTTTACAGATTTACTCTATCCATGCAGCATGTCCGAGTGGCTAACTTACTTGAGCCCTGTCAATGCAACCCGTCCATGGCTGGAGGAAAATACCATCAAACCGTATGCGCCATACATTACCAAAAAGGTAAGCATGGCACTCCCACTGTCTCGTAGCTTCCACGCTCCTGCCATACCATTATGATCTTGCGACTAATCATCATTGTCACCCAGGAATTCGAGACACATCAGAGCATCTTCTGCCCAGAGGATGGTGGTTTTACGCCTGCCCTCAACTACTATCGCGCAGCTATACGTGGATATAATGCTGCCGATGAAGCTCGGATCGTCGCCCCAGAGAACACCACCTCTCTCCCAACTCAGTTCATAGGAGGTACGGCCGATCCACTTATCATCCTTCCTGTAGCAAACGCCGCCACAAAGGCTTTTGCACCGCATGCAACGCTTCAGAACGTTTCCGCAGGCCATTGGATGCATCTCGAGAAACCCGCGCAAATCAACCATCTTTTGGGAGCGTTCTTCAAGGGTGTCCTGAAACCAATAAAAAATTAAACGGGCTGTACAGTAGAGAAACGGAAGAGACTATAATAAGGAAAGAGCTTTCGACCTTAATAGTAGCGGTGGACAAGATAGACTGTCAACAGTAGGTATTTGTTGCATCGCGGATAGGGATGAAGATATAGAGAGAAGCTTGTAATCCAAAAAAGTTAATCCCGAATAGACACTGTGTGACATCTCATAGCTGGCAAGCACATGTGTTGACCCAAATTTTAGATCTCACTGTTTAATATTTGGTGAGGTTTGCAAAGTCCTAACCTAGGACAAGCAATAGGATCCGGAGATTGGTGAGGCTGAAGTACTTTCACAGTGCAATACTCTTCATCTCTCTGTCATCGGCCTGGTCGAGCCTTGAGTTGCACGGATCCTCAAGCTGAAAATGACTTAGAGATCGAGATAGACGACTCTAGGCAAGTGGGTATTTCTGGAGGCTACTCATGGAAGCACATTGGCCTGAATCGGCGAGAGTGGCTATGAAACATGAGGGTACTCAAGATTAGACTGTAAGAGACATGGAGGGTGTGAGCAAAATCTAGGAATGTTGGCGTAGCCACGGAAGCGGCAAATCTCGAAGGCGCCGATTGTGGGGAAATGCCGTACCGAGGTTCAGACATTTGGTGTTTCGAGCGCTCATCTTCACGTGCCTGTGGGGTCTCAAGCTTTGGACTGACCATCACTCTCGTCGACATCACGGAGAGAGTGATCATGAGATGACATTGAGAATTCTCCATAGATAAATTTACCAACAGGGCATACCTCTATCCTGCTCTCGTGAATTTCCCGACCTCAATGCGGCCTGCCTTCGACACTTGATCCATTTCCTATCAATCTCGGCAACATGGAGAGCCTCACGGTAGATAGCACATTCTATGCTGCGATGTCCGTCTAACATATGTCTAGGAAGCTGTGAACAGCATCATTCTCAATCCTGATTATGCCGACTATCTCGCCATCCTCAAGGCAGGCCGCAATGGTGCTGTATACGGCGCCAAAGTCAGATTTCCTCATGCCCTTGTGTGAGCATTTCCGATATCAAATCACAGTCGGCTTTAGACGCTGACCTATTCTGCCTCTAGTATGGTCTTCCTGTTCCGTTCCGGCACGTAGGTCTTGAACCTTCGCCCTACCTGTTTCTCCTAGACTTATGTTACCCGCAGTCTGCGCGAGAAGCTCCGCCTCATTCTCAAGGCAACTCGTCAACATGCTCGTAATCTAGCGACTTTCGCCATTGTATACAAGATCGCTATGCTTGTTCTACGTCGTACCTCCCCCACTGGTAAAGAAGCATCTCCGCATACTTTTTTGGCCGGCCTCATAGGCGGCTACGCTGTCTTTGGACGTGGCATTCAAAGTTCCGTCAACCAGCAGATTGTCATATACGTCTTTGCACGCGTTGTGCTCGCAATGGCCAAATTGGCGGTGCAAAGAAAGAGTGAGGGTGGTATGGGCCTGAGCCCTGCGGTCAAGTCCAACATTACTGGGAATGCATGGCCTGTGTTTGCTGCGTTGAGTTGGGGGATGGTGATGTGGGTTTTCAGGTGGCATCCGGATACGGTCCAACCGAGTATGAGGAGTAGTATGAAGTACATGTATGTTTTCCCCTTCGAGCTCCCTTCAAGGAAATCGAGGACTCTTCCATGTTTCACTAGAGAGCTGATAGTCTGTGCCTGCCTAGATACGTGAACTCAGATCATTGGGACAGCTTTAGGAATTTTTTGGTTTACAATAAATAGACTCTGTTGCATCTTCGATGGCGTTAAAAGCATAAACTTGAATTCTGATTCACTTAAGTGAATTCATCTAATATTCTACTTACCGTGCGCTGAAAACCTCGGGTATTCTTTGAATCTCGTCATCGAGTTCACATCTTGCTCAACTCGGAAGGACTGTAAATAAGACAGCCAACACATCGGTTTTGAGCGCATCCACAGAGATCTCACAAACCTAGCTCCACAAGACAACATCGAGACCTAGCATAAGCTACACTTACATAGCATTGCTGTCTTAGCTATAAGGTATCAACACTATTCCATACATTCGTCATTGTTGACATAAACAGTCTGAGGTGCTGACTTGGATGAAGCTTCAACTTCAACATCCAAAGGACAATTGCTCAAACATCAACACAGTATGCCAAATCTCAAGCATCTCACGTGTACAGTGGAATGGTCAGGCTCTGCCGTGCCACTTCAAGAATTCCAAACGGCATATGGCGATGGATATGTCCAAACGTATGTTGCAGTACCTCCTATCCCAACCCCTTTTTCAATCCATCTTCGCTCAAACGGCTACATCGCACCTGGCTTGGCGATGTACGTCTACATTGATGGCGAATACCAGTGCAATCGCTTTCGACAAAACCTAAGGATTCCAGATGGAACTACGACTAGGAGGCAGACTGAGGTTGATTTCCATGTTCGCCAGAAGGAAGAGATGTTGGAGGATGGCACTTTTGAGGGTAAACAATGGAAATTTGAGAATCTTAACATAGGTAAACTACTCCAACATCGTATCCTTGTCGTGAATCGGCGACAAGGTAGTCTACTCGCTAGACATTGTGATAACCGATTGCATAAATACTGGGCTAACCGACTTGTTTCTACCTTGCAGTCACAGCTCCAACTGAGCATGGAGGGCGCCTTGCGCCCTATAATGGCGAATATGTTGGCACAATTGAAGTCGTTGTGCTTCGCTGCTACCCTGGGGAGGTTTCAAGATCTGCAGAAGGATCCAGTCCAGAATCCAGCCCAGAATCCGCTACACAATCGAAGAAGTCCACCGAGCTCAAGAAGCCTAAAGAGCCCGAGAAAGCTACACCCCCTAGTTCTTCGGAAACTTCTTCTAGCAGCAGCGACAGTGGTAGTAATGCAGGCTTTCCAGAGGCGATAGGCGGCCTGTTTGATGGATCAGACGATCGTCTCCATGGAGTTCCAGATAAGATGGTTTTTGAAGGAGACATGGCTTGGGATGATGATCTCCAGCCAAGGCAGAAAAGCCCACGACAATGGGGAGCTCCTGTTTCTAGACCGAAAAAGGCAGGCTACATCCCACCAAGTCAACGCGGTTCTGCTGTAGGTAAGAAAGATGACGATTCCTGGGGTGGCAGCAACACTTCGCGACAGCACTTCAACCAGGACTGGAGAATTTATAGTTCCCAAATTGGTGGCAACAACTCAACTGAGCCGCAGGTCACAGCCGGCCGATCTAGCAAGGAGGCTTCTCCTGTTTTCAGCAAACACAAAACTTCACCAATAGTTGGGACGCAAAATTCTCCGCCGGTAAATGTGCCGGCCCCTGCCGGCCAATCGTCCCCTGCTATCGTTATTAACGTCAATCACGGCACTGTAACTCCTGCCAGTGTTGCACCAAGTGTACTGGCCCCCGCAGCTCCAACCGAGAACAGTTGGGCTCTGCCGGATAAGCATAACGACAAGGGCAGCCAGAAGAACTCCAATGGATCAAACGGCAGTAATGGATCAAAGAATGGATCGAACGGCGCTTGGGGGCACAAAAAGAAGGAGAGCTGGGCAATGGACATGCCCGGTGGCTGGGGAGCCTCCAATGTTGGCTCCCAGGCCAATAGCACTGGTTGGGACGACAATGGAGGTAACGGGGCTCAGACGAACGAAGATTGGAATAACGGCACTGATCAGCCGCAGGAGGGCAACAACGGCTGGGAGAACAACGGAGAGAGCGCCCCACAGGTAAATGATAGCTGGGGTGCTACTACTGGTGAAGCCCAAGAGAGTAACACTGGCTATACCACCAATGGCAATGGCAATGGTCAGGTCAATAGCTGCTGGGACAATAATGGCAACGGTGGCGGTCGGAACAATAGTGGCCGGGACCATAATGGAAGTGGCGATATTCAGGAGAACAATGAAGGTAATGGCAATGAGCATACCAGTGGCTGGAATTGGGGGAATGCAGGTTCTAAGAAAGATGAAACTCGGAGTTGGGGAGGGGCTACTGAGAAGAAGAATGGATGGGATATGCCCAAGAAGAACAAGAACGGATCGCATGGAAAGGCCACCTCCGACAAGTCCAACGGGTTCCCCAAATACACCATGGAATTCACTCAATCGCCGAACAACATGAGTACTACAAGTCAGGACAAATTTACTGGGCCAACTAGCGATCCGAACAACGCTCAGGTGCATGCACCACCGTTAGGTTAGTGAAAACCCCCAATATCAATTCATCGGTTGCAAATGGCTAGTAGATTCTTTAACTCTGTACCAGGTTTCTCTGTTCAACCAAAGCCATATTGGTCCTCGTGGAATAAGCTCCCCGAAATCCCTGAGGAACAGAAAGCTCCAGAGCCGGAGCCGGAGCCACCTGTTGCAACCGAAGAACCCCTTCCCGGTGTCCCAATAGACGTTGCACAACGCAACAATATGTCCCATCAAGTCCACACTGACAAACCAGTACCATACACGCACAGAACCTCAGCCGCGAGGCCCATGGACAGTCTAGATAGTCCCTATGCTGTTTTCATCTTCAAGTATCGGTCCAGTGGTAAGTCGTCTTGTCAATCCATGATAGACTTAGCTAACCCCCAGACCAGCTATCCTAGAAAAAATGCTCAATACTAAGCTCGTCGAGCCCGAAGCAGAAGAGAAGCGTCGCCTGTCCACTCTCTCGAAAGACGAACTCATCGAGCACTTCATGAAGGCAAAAGCAAACGCCCGCACTTCCTCTACTTCCTCGGCCGCAAGCACCGCCGTCCCGGCAAGCTTCCACAGCAATGAGAACAAGAATAACGCCACAATAGGCGATTCCGACTTCAGCAATGCGCTTAGCCAGAAACTCAATCAGCTAAACATGAACAGCAACGAGAGCGACAAACCATCGACCAATCCCTCAAATCACTGGGGTCGTGGCGATAATGGTAAAGGTAACGGTAACGACAACAGCTGGAACGCTATCCCCTCGTCTCCAGTCAACAATACCGTAACCGGCTGGTTCAGCAAAGGAGGCGGAGATCCAGTCACGAGTCCTACGCACTCTTGGGAACACAACAATAGCAACAACCACAATGGCGGAGGCATAGCCCCAGTCGGTAGTCCTACAGGTGCAGGCGAAGGGCAGGCAACGGCAGGGGCGTACGCTGGGGAAAGCCAGAAGGTTGAGAGGTGGGGCGGTTGGAATGGGAATGGAGGGGGTAATGCCGCCGCGAGTTCTTGGTAGGTGTTCAGTACACAGACTTCACGGTTTACTCTATCTGCGATGATAAGCTGGGCGTTTGGAATGGGGTGAGCATAGTCGATACTTGATATTGCATTTATTAGAAAAGTTTATGCGAAATGCCAGGCTCTGTTGAAGCGAGATTCCCGAATCAATCAATGAAAAGCAAGAAAATCAAATATTTAGAGCTGAGATTTCTACCATCACATCTACCTCAACATCATTCTAATACAATGATTCGTTGTAAACCTATGAACTAAATCAAAAAATTTAAAATTGCAAATTAATAAATTTAAAAATTAACATAAGAATTTATCTAAATGTATATTAAAATTCACATAAAGTAGAAAAATATATAAGATTTTATGGCTTCAGAATCTCAAACGACTGTCAACTAAGCTCATTCAGATTAACTGCAGACTAACTACGCAGACTTTAAGTAACATGTTTAGCAATACTTTACGATTTTAGTGCATCAACTTAGTAAGTGACGTAGGGCTAGCCTTAAGTCGGTCTAGTGCCTGGTCGAAAAGCCTTTACGACTTTCCTCTCACCTTATTCCTTTTCATACTCGTACAAAGTAGCGTTCATCTTTCTTAACTTTATCGATATTCTCGATCTCTTCAGCTCGAGAAAGATCAGATCATCCTCTGTTCCAGGCTAAATTGATGATGATGGAGGCAAGGTAAACTGCATCCTCATCACGAAATACTACACGCATACCGTTTCGAATTTGTCGTCCTTGCTCTGCACAGAGAGCAATGGATCATCACCGCTCGCACAATTTCCTTCTGCATCTCTTCCGCGAAGTTAGCGCAAAGTTTGAGGGCGAAGACAGCCTCGATGAATGTTTCATGAGATAATAATAGTCTGTGATACTCGTGTTCACCCAGCTATAACTCACCTTCACTAACCCTTCTGCTAACGTTCGTGGGTTAACGTAAAGACTCTGTCGACTAGGGCCTGGGCTGACTAGCTTTATCAGGCTAGCGAATTCACTACTTGATGTGATTAATAGTCGGGTGAGCACGAGTAAGATTTAAAGGGGGGTAACGAATTCTGATGTTACTTCAGATCTTGACCACGCAAGTTGAGTGGATGGAGAGAATCATGTCTATCACCCCTCAAAAGTCTTCTTCATCTCAATTTCCAGGGTCTAAAATTTAATTTGGCGCTCCTAAGAAGAATTGTGCCGTCTTGCTTTGTATAATAAAGCCATTCTTGCAGTCACTCATGATTCTCGGATCTACCTTTGTTGTCGCTCTTACTGCAACATTTCTTTTATATTCATAGTGGTGTTGAGTGGCGTAAGCGGTACAACTGACATGTTTAGAAGATTGCTTGCATTGGTCTTCGCGCTCAGTCTTGTGCTTCAGCATGTGGCAGCCATTGGTTTGTTCGAGCTTGGGTTTCTCTCGAAGATCCCCTCTTCGTGTATTCAACAATGGTCAAAGGTCAAGTATCTCGAAAGTGGCATCACTATTGGCCGAAGCTGTGCTGTATACAAGAAGCAACCGACTATTCATATGCAGAATTACCTTTCTTGCACTCGAGGAGATCAAGGCTGCACCAGCCGTCGCCGCAATTGTATTTCTGAATATGACGAGGTCATGTCACGATTTGTAGCGACGGGTACAATTACTGGATCAACCAATATCTATGGGTACTGAGCTTCTCTAAATGTATCACAAACTGTTTTTGATACTGGTGCTTTCTCTTCGTTCTTTGCAGCTAACGCTGCTTCTTCATTGGTCTCAGCAGCTTCTTATAATCCTTCATTCGTTTACACTTCTCAATCATCATGCCGTGGTGCTTGTAGTCTCAATGAAGAATCTGTCCAGGTTTTTGTTTGGCCAACTTCAACAGTTTCATCAAATGCAACGACTATCGCAGGTAAGAACCAGTCTACGAATGGTATCTTGAACAAGAACGAAACTAGACCTTATATTTTGGTCTCGGGTGGCTTTACATTGTATGTTAGTCCCGTGCGTTTCAAGAATACAAATCTGAACTGGTTTACAGTATCTCGTCATCGATTTATGTTGCATTTCAATCATTACTTGCCTCTGATCACGGTGGTCGTGTTGAATCATCCTACGCAAACAGCACTCTGTCTTTCGCATCATCCCAACTTCGAACTGGCGCTGGGATTACGGCTGTTGATCAGAATATCGGGGCGTATCAGAGCTACCTATGGACAGTAATGCAGCCTCGTGACCTTACAGTGTCAGTAACCATATCAAATCTTCTATTACAATGTTCTGAAAGCTTACGTACAGTTTACAGAGATTGTGGAGTCAAAAGCATCACAGGGATCGTTGGGGATTCATACAGAGGGCGAAGCAATGCTATCGATTCATCGGTATTCTATGCTACTACTGATGGCTACATCGGTGGGGACGGACTGGGATGGGCATCACCTGATACTCCCGTGCTTCTATATATGACATACGATTCTTGCAGTCCTCTAATATCAGTCCCCTCCGAGATTTACAAATTCGATCCAGCCTGGTCAAGCTGCACGGCTGATATATCTGGTCTTTGGGATCCGCCACGAATATTACAGCCCGTTTCAGGTCTTTTTCATCCTGTTCCAAGTCCAACGTCGCAAGCTGGAACAATTTCATCATCGTCAGCTGCTCCTGCGTTCACAGCTGTTCCTAACACTCCGGCACCGACCGCATCAGCCGGACCTTCGTCAAAACCGAATTCTTTCCCCGGCCAGCCTAGCCTCGTCCCGAATCCTGGGTCCAACCTGCATCCAGCGTCAAGCTCACGATTAGGAGACGGAAGTGAACCTAACCCTAGTCAAGGTCCTGGCCCGAATTTGGACTCTGGCTCAGGACCCACCAGTGCGAATACAGATAATGGAGGATCTAGGACCCTTGATAACAGCCCTAACTCTAGCTCTAATCTCAAACCCAGCGCCGGGCCAGGAGCTGGTGCTCCAGATAGCGAGGGGGCGGGAATCTCTAGCCAAGAAACCACTGGGCCTCAAAGTCAATATAGAAACTCCCCAATCGTGTTCTTAGACTTGATTCCTTCTACATCGCCAAGCCCAATTGTGATAGGGTCTCATACGGCTGTCATTCTTCCCAGTGAAGGACTCAGCAGCAATGGAGCAACTTTAAGTGCTAGTACTGCTCTCATTACGCTCGACAACATTCCAGTCTCGGTGACATCAACCTACGTAATAGTTAGAACCAGCAGTCTAACTTCGTTAAATGATCCTCCCAATCTTTCTTCAATAGGCGGCTACCATGTCGAAACAGCGCCAAATGATGACATTGTCATCGGAGGGACAACTTTATCACTGAGAGGCGCGGGAACGACAATAGCACGGATCGCGGTATCGCTCGATCCTAATGGCTTGATCATAGAGACTTCTACTTTCGCACTTCCATCACCAGTACCAGCTTCGCCACTGCCAATGATAGGGAACCAGCTTCTTCAGTTAGCTTCAAATGGTGATATAATTCTGGCAGGCACGACGCTGTCTCAAGGAAGTCCTGGAACAACAGTGGCAGGAACTGTCATCTCTCTTGGCGCAAATGGCTTGAGCATCGGCACGTTCACGATTGCAATACAGTCGCTAGGGCCAGCTTCAACTCTGTCATTGATAGGAGGTCAGCGACCCCAGATTGATCCGAAAGGAAACGCTGTCTTTGCTGGAACAACTCTGTCGCCGAAGCAATCTGGGATAATGATATCAGGCACTCCGGTTTCTCTCGGGTCTAAAGGCTTGTTGATAGGATCATTCACGATCGCAATGCAGCCGTCAGCGCCAGTTCCAACCCTGCCATTGATAGGAGGTCAGCAACCCCAGGTTTATTCGAAAGGAAACGTTGTCTTTGCCGCGACAACTTTGACACTAGAACAATCCGGTATAACGATATCAGGCACTCCGATTTCCCTATCTAAAGGTTTAGTCATAGAATCATTCACATATGCAACATCAGTCCTCGCGTCCGCTCTATCACTCCCCACAATAGGCGGCCAGCAAGTTCAACAAGCAAAAAATGGCGGTATCATCGTTGTCAGCACTACATTGTTACCCGACGCTTCAGGTCTCACAATCTCAGGCACTTCGATATCACTCGAATTCGAGGGTCTGGTCATAGGATCATTCACATATGCAGTACCGTCCTCATCACCCACCCCAATACTTCCTATACTAGGCGGCCAGCAAATCCAGGAAGATGCAAAAGGCAGCATAACAATCGCAGGTACTACACTGCTACCTGGTGCCGCCGCAATAACGATATCAGGCATTCCTGTATCTCTTGATTCGGCGAGCCTAGTAATCGGCTCATTCACATACGTGTTTCTAAACTCAACATCAGCAGCTGTATCTACAACCGACGCCAACCTTATTGCGAGCGTGATCACTAGCGCATTTACGACTGGGGGTGCGACAAATACACCGGCGGTTGGCAATGGGAGCGTTGTCACAGTTACGGTACAAACGACTGCTACGCCAGGGATTGGGAGCGAGAGAGTCGCTACATTCACTGTAACAGCGACAAGCAACGGCTTTCGAGATGAATATAATCTCTTGTTGTCTGTGATCATGACTTTCGAATTTGATATTCTGGCATTTGAGCTATGAGCGTGGGATTCTCGAATCATTAGCTTGTGTTGTTGAAAGTTTGCCTCAACCTCAGACGTGCGTGGCTAAGCCCCTTCGGGTTAGCGCTTTGCTTACTAGAAGGGTTCACCTAGCACTGGGCTAAACCTAGCAGTGGGACAGCCCTATAGGGCTGAAAATTCACATTTCATATTTTATTGCTGTCAAGTGTAATTCTTCAACATATCAGCAAAATGATGACAGTCATTCTCTCACTCTTTCTATATTCTTCATATCTTCTGAAGATATAAAACTTTCACAGAAAGAATGCATAATGCTTGCTTATACTTGTTGAAACGAGACTTCAGCAGCTAATGAAAATTCTTTTCAAGCAAAACTTGCTCATCAATATGAAATATTAAGTAATACTCTTTGAAATTGAATCAATGATGAAAAGACTGCTGCTTAAACTGATCATTCATTGACAAATTCTTGAGTGCTAATTAGTCAATCATATGCAACTAATTATCATGTTGACATCATTAACATCATTGACAGCTGATTAAATTAAACATTTAATCAAACATTACTTAATTACATCATTAATCTTGTACTTAAATTTAATAGCTGATAAATTGAATCATTTATCTTTGCACATAGAAAATTAAATGATTAACAGCATCATTAAACAGTTTAATAACATCTTTGTTTTTTGCATTCTACATGCTCATTTATTTACATGCTCATCATTCTACTTATCATTTTATTTACTCATTAATCTACTCATTAGTTTACTCATCAGCTTGCTCATCAGCTTGCTCACTTCAAAACATGCTTCATGCAATATGTTTAAACATGCATCATTTACTTCATAATTTACTTCATGATTTACTTCATAGTTTACTTCATAGTATGCTTCATACATGCTTCTTACATGCTTCATAGCATATGCTAATTAGCTCAATAAAATGCATTCTTCATGACTTAATATTGAACTTTCTATTAAACTCTTTAATAATAATAATAATAAATTCATACATTCTTATGATATTAATTAAGTTGACTCATGAGAGATTCTATGCTATTTATATCAAGTGAACAAAACTCTTTGAAATAGAAAATCACTCACTGTTTATACAACTGCTTCATGCAGTCAAAACTATCATTATGAGACTATGTATCAAATTAGTTCATGTTAATTGCATGTTAAAGAATGAGTGATTCAATCACTTTAAATTGTTTTAAAAGCTTTATTTTCATTATCATTCTTGCAGCTGCTTTAAAACTCTTCATGATAGTAATGATTATTTAATAGTTTAAGAAGTTAACATCTTGTAACATTCTTGATCACAAATGCAATCAGTTCAAGCAATGCATGAATACATGTTTCATCATTTGATGATTTCAGTCACAGTTGTATCACATGCTATTTACATCTGAAATGTTTTTAAAATGTAGATAAACATTCAAATTTATGCATTCAATTTTAATATAAATGATGAGAATGCTTTCAATCTTCTGAAGATTGTTTTGCATCTTTATCATCTTGTTGAACAGATGCAATCTTTGTGTCAAGATGATGTAAACATCTGCAATGCATTTTCTATATTTTTCTCATCATTGCTTTCACTGACTTCTGTGATACTGCATTATTGCAATGCTGTTACTAGTTGAAATTATTGCAGCAAGAGTTAATTATTCACATCTTGACTGTATTTTTGCATCTTTTTAAATTAAGTTGTTCAGAAGCATCACTTTCTTAATGATGAAAGAGCAAGAAATGATGCAATTGATACTCATCAAACAAATGCATATCAGTTTGCATGCTTGTCTGATTTTCTGCATACAATCATTGATTCAACTGCGTAACGTGATCTTGTCTTATAACATGTTCAAATGAACATGCAGCGAGCTTGTGAACATTTCTGCTTTCAGAGTCTTGATGCTTACTCTTTTGAATATTTTTGCAACGTGATACAAAGTCTGATTCTATAATGTTTCAAGTTTGCATTTTTTATTTAATAGTTCTTTCTTTTTTTCTTGCTGATATCAGACTGATGTTTCAAATGCAATTTCTGATCTTACTACTGCTGAGTATATTTGTCTTGCTTTTGTGAAGATTATTTCTCATGTAAAGACTTTAAGTCAACTAAGTGCTAGCATTCATGTAATGTGATTCACTTTGATTTGACAAAGATGCACATTTCATTGCAATTTTGTGTTCAGTTGTACTTTCAGAACTTACATGTTTGATTTTGACTTAATAATTGAGCTTTCTATTTGTATGCTAGTTATCATGTCAAATCTCTTTGATTTTCTGATGAAGTGCATAAATTCATACTTTTCTGATGCAAATGTTGCATCATAAGTGCAAGTTCATTTCATGCAGACATTATGTGCTTTGCTTAATGTTTTGCAAATTTCTTTAATGAATTTATCATATGTTAAAATGTTAATGTCATTTACAAAGTTAAACACTTTGATCTTAATTTTCAATGCTTCGCATTTCTTAATCAGATTTACATTGAAAAATAGAAAGAAAATTGATGAAATGAGAAATTTCTGTGATATGTTTGCATTTATTTTACACATATCACTTGTTTACTTGTTGAATCTCAGTAATGTTTCTTGATTTTTAAGAAAGCTGCATGCTCATTTAACTATGTAATTTGAAATTCTTTTCATTTTCAAAGTATGCAGAAGTCTGACGTGTGAGACTTGATTAAATGCTTCAATGATGTTTAAACTTAGCATGAATGTTACATATTTAATTTTGCAGTCTCATATTATGTGAACTTGATTTACTAGTAGATTTAATGTTAAGATCATGAATCACTTACATTTCACTTTCATTTGAGCATCAGATAGCATGTAATGAATCTCAGTTATATTACTTAATCTTTTAATCATGATTAACTTCAAAGCTTTTTTCATGATATCAAGCAAAGCAATGAATTAATATGTTTTCAAATCAGTATAATTGCTTTTCTTCAATTCGCATAATACTATCATTTAAGTCTTTTTAAATTGCTTCAATTAATATTTGTGTATTATATATGCATTGAATAAACTCATTAATATTGAGATCAGTTCTGCAAGATTTGTTTGTAACATTCTGTTTAAAATGTTTGAAATGTTTGATGCTTTGTTTGCTTTTATTCTTTTAATTGTTTATCTCACTTTATCTTTTAAAATGTGTAAATCAGATGACATTGTCAAGAGTATAAATGAGTCTGTGATGTTATTGATGTTTGTCTGAGAAAGTGAGAGAAAGAATTTTTCTTGCAATATCTTGATTTTTTTCTTGAACATCATTATCATTTGATCAGTATTACTTTACTTTAATGACAAAAACTGAGAAAGTTTTTTTTAAATAGCTGACTTTCAATTCTGACTCATTTTGCGAAGCATCATATTGACTTAAGTGCATCATTCAGCTCATGCATTTGTGATTTGAAATGTGCATGCTTCGCTTGTTGAATGATCTTGTTTTTATGATCATTGTGTTTCAGATATTCATTTCATGCATTTAGTGTGCTTTGTATTTTTCATATGATTCACAGTTGTTTTGATTTTATTACTATTTCTGAGCAGTTTGAATTTCAGAAGTTCTTTGCTTAACTTAATGACTTTGTCAAGAAAGTAAATTTCTCAATGATTTTCTGTAATATCTTGATAGCTTTGCACACTCTTTCATTCATTATTGTCTTGCTGTTCAAAGAATGATTCAACGAAAGATGCATATGCAAATACATACTTAATGCTTCTGTGTTCATTTTCTTTTATAATTATTGAGTTGAAGATTGTACTGAAGTTGTTTGTAAACAAAGTTCTATAACAATTGAAAAATGATTCAATTTTTAATGCAAATTAATGTGTATCTTGCACTTGCATGTTATGAACTGTATTTTCTCGCTGCTAAAGACTAAATCAATAATTGTAAACTGATTGTAAGTCTTACAAGTAATAATGTCTGATTTTAGCAATAATTTCAGCTTAATATTAGTAATGATGTCAAGTAAACTGTTGATTGCTGCATGTTGAGTAAAACATCTTTGTTTCTCTTAATGAGAATGATGTAAATTGAAATCTTTCATGATCAGTTGTTTGCAGTCATCTTTGAGTAATTTACTTAAGTGAGAAATGATTGAAGATTTCTTTATAAATGTAAAGAATAATGAACATGAATTGTAAATGTTTATAAGTTGCAACGTTTGTATTTTGTCATCTATATTGTAAGTTAATATTCTGATTAAGCAGATGTTTGACTCAATTGTTTCTATCATTCATTGATCAAATCTTAAGCATTTGTTTACATATATGCATGTTCTTGACTGTGATGATGTGTTTTTCACTAGATAAAAGAAGTTGTGAGCTGAGTTAAATGATTGAATATCATTAATGTTGCAACTCTGCTTTTGTATGACTATGATGTTGAAATCACGAACTTTTCTGTTGATTAAAAATGATTTCTGAATTTTCAATGATTTTCTGATGTTGTACTGCAATATTTGTTGAAAAGATTGTTCTATCATAAAGTTATTTGTAACTGTTGTTAACTCTGCAAAAAGAAGACTTTTTGAATGTTTTTAATCATCAAGAGTCTGTCTTGTTTTCTGATTTATCATTTCTGACTCTGCTTGAGTGATGTTTCATCTGAGTCACTACTCACGCAAGAGAAATAATCAACACATCTTTTCTTGACTTTTATCATCTGTCATGTTAATTCATGAGTGACTAGACTGCGTGTTTTCAGCACAACTATTGTTGAGTTCAACAAGTTTGTTGAACTGAGAGAATTCATGAACTTCAAAGAATTCATTGAATTTGCAAAGCTTGAAGACAGCAAAGAGCTTAAGAATTGTAAGAATGTGCAATTATATTTAGATACTTCTGAATATTTGAACAATCTGTTTCTATAAATTTCAAATGCTTATTTCATCTGCTGTCATCATTTGAAACAGATACATCTTCAAAATTCGTGATTTTCATTGCAGTTAATGCAACATTTTCTATTTGAAAACATCATGCATCTTTCAATGTGATATTTATCTGTGCACTTAATGTAACATTAATTCTTTCTGTAAAATTTAATCATGTGATTAAATTCTTGACATCTGAAGCATTGTATGATGTGATAATTCTTCTTAAATAGCTTACATGCACATTCATAATATGCATTTAACATACTTATGTTCATTAATCAATTCATCATCACTTCAATTGCTATTTTCATGATGAGTAATGAATGAGTCTTTTCACTTTCTACTACTTTCTTAAGTCAGACTATTCTTAGAATCTTCAGATTCTCATGAAGTTTTGCTAAACTGATCATTGAGTTAAGTTTCAAGTTGACATTTTGAACTTGAATCAATATCAAGTTGAGTTGCTCACATTTTCAACTTAATTTGAGTCGAGTTGCTCATATTTTCAACTTGACGTGACTCGACTCAACTAGAAATTAAGTCAACTCAACTTAATTCATCAAGAACTTAAACTTGATGTCAAGAGTGCTAAAAATAGAAACATAAAACAACATGTTCACTTGTTCTTTGCATTATCTTTTCGCATTACTCATTACATCATTTATATACTATCTTCAAGCTATTAACAACTATTGTTGTTAATACAAACTATTTTATAAAATGTCTAGTTCATTGACAACTTTCAATTTGTTTGACGAAAGCATTTCACATAGTTCATCTTCAGATAGTCTTCATTCTGAAGACTTTGCAAGTTAAGTTCAATAATTTATAAATTCTTTACATCATTTCAAAAAGAAGAAGATTAAACAAGAAGCAATGAACAAAATTCATCAGAATTTTTCACAGCTCAAGATAAAAGAAAATAGCAAGTATGTTCAATAAACTTTGAATACAGATGACTCTTTTCTACAATGATGATCTTAAATCTCTGTTGTTGAGAGTATTCAAAATAAGACTCAAAAAAAGATAGTTAATTCACTCTGATTCAAAAAAGTCAAAGACGATAAGCAATTTAATATATGAAATCACTTTATACAGTTGACTTCGATTGTTGAAAAATTGTCTAAAATCTTATGCACAATTTGTCATAAGATTATGAATCATTCAACAGCTTTTAATAACTTTAACACGTCTGCTATGAAAAAGCATCTTGAATCAGACTTTTGCATAGCGACAGAGTGAAAACGCGAACATTTGCAATCACAGATTGAACTGAGTTTTGAATGAGTAAGTCATATCTGATAATGCAAATTAATAATGCAAAATTGATAAACTATTAAAAGAAAAGTCATATTAAGTTAATCTTTGTCTTCAATCAAGAAAATTGAGAAAATCAATTATACAAGATTTTTGTTGACTTAAATTTATTCTTTCAAATCATTGATAATGATCAATTTCAAAAGCTGCTACAAATGCTTCGTTCAGATCTGAAGATTGCACATTGCATAAAGATGACAATCATGATTCTTTCATACTATAAGAAGATTTGTGATAAGATCAGATTGAATCTTACAGAGTCATGATGTATCTTTATTGCTTTGAATGCATGATTTAGTTCTCAAAGAGTAGCGTACTTGAAAGTGTTGATATACTGAATCAATGTTGAATTTCAGTTTCGTGAACATTTTATTGAATTTACGTCTTTTAATATTGAGCATATCGATCATCAATTAATGATGAAGCTAATGAAAATTCTGAAGAACTATGCTATTAAAAACAAGCTTTTCAAGATTGTTATTAATAATGCAAGCAATAATAGTATCTTGAAAGAGAAACTTGAAAAGATCATGAGTCATTGCAAGTTTCAATGAGACAGAACACAGAATTTCATTAATTGCTTGATTTACATCATTAATCTTATGACTCAAGATTTTATTCAAGCTCTTGAATTGAAAATAATAGCTGATAATGTTATTGCTCAATTAAAGAATGAGCAAGTGCAAGATATTAAAACAAGCAAAGAATTATTTGTTATGATCAAAAAGATATTGCTTTGAATGATAATGTAAAAAAGTAATGCATTTATTAATCATGAAATTAAATTCATGCTCTGATGATAGCTGTCAACGACTCTTCTCAGCAATTGATTCACTTCAGAGCTTTTCAAGAGCAGAATGATAAAAGATTTAGAAAACTGATACAAGATATTTGTATTCATTGAAACTTTACATACTTGATGCTTCATTAAGCATATCAACTACGTGAATTTGTTGATCTTTGAACAGAGAAATACTGCGAAGATTTCAAGATTTCAAAGATTAAACTTGATGAAAGTGAGTGATTCATGATTTTGCTTATTGACAATTTATTAAATTTCTTCTACAAATGCACTTTAATAGTGTCATGAACAACTAATGCAAATATTCACTTGAAATTTCAAATATTTAATGCACTTTTTAATCATCTTGAGCAGATTGAAAAGAATATAAGAAGAAGTACTTGCTCATCAAGTGCTATTATAGTAAAGACTTGTGAAAAAGTCTCAATCAAACTTACGAAGTATTATGTTAAGATCAAAAACAGCAATGAAACAATATATAATTTTGCAAATATTTTGAATTCTACAATGAAGCTAAATCTTTACAAGACTTGAAATGACAAAAACAATGAAAATACAAATCATGATGAAGAGTCTGTTCACTACGAAATCAAGTACAAGACAAAGTTCAAAGAGTATTTTCATCATTACTATGAAGATTCAGCTGTTGATTTGAGAGCAGAAGCACAAAGAGCAAGAAGTGATGCTGACAAAATAATGTGTTAGAGATCAGCATAGAGCGAGTCAATATGAGTGTCATTTAACTAGAAGATAAATGCTAAGAAAGAAAGATAGCTACAGAAAAGAAGCTGACTACATATATGTGTTTCTCAGTCGACGCTAGGCTCAATAGAGACTAGTCAAGATGACGAAGCGAGAATAGGTTTGACAAGGCTAGAAGACTGAGTCTGACAAGGCTAGAATCGTGACATTATTCTCTTTCTTTGACGATTCATGTTTGCATGAATGTATTTTCTGCTCGACTCGATTGATTGCTCAATCATGATTTCACAGACTCAGATCTGTTAAATCGTGATTGATTGAATTGTTGATTAGCGCGATTTGTTCGAGTATTGAATATGAAAATCATCAACGATCTTCTGAGCGTTCATAAATTCGTCGTCATCAGCGTTGTATCAATTGAGATCATTGTCATAGTCATTTCATTTGACTCTATACTGAAGTCGTCTTCGATATCGACGAAAATTCAATATATCATCGATTTCTCACTCGTCTTCGTCGTTTATCACTATTGAACCTGAGAGTTCGTTCTTTTGACCAGGCAAGAAGTCGTCGACGGCAGGACGAAGCAGGTCAGAATGAAATACATCATGAACACGCATAGACTCTGATAATTTCAGTTTATATGAAGAGTCAACGAGATCTAGATTGGTGAAAGAATCGAGCATTTTGTCATCTAGCTTCTTAAAAAATCTCGCTGTAACGATGTTTCTTTCATTCAGAAACATCTTTGATTCGACCTTGTAATCAACTTCTTTTCTATGCTTATTGACTTGTTTCATCATTTGTTCTCGTGTTTTGACTAGCGACTCGCGAGCAAACTTCAGTGTTTTGTTCATATGTTCAGATATATTCTCGACTTTAGTCGTCTGCAAGCGTTCACGAGAACTTTCATATTTGATGACATCGAGTTCAAAGCTCATACGAGAATGAAAGTCTTTGTTTAGAAAGAAAGAGATCGAGAAGATGACTGAGAACAGAGCATTATAGTCAACGAACTCGATCATGAGTAGTAGCTTAGCTCAGTCATTCTGCATGTACGAACAGAAGAATCGAAGATATCTTTCGACGTTCTGATTGACTTGTTCACTTTGATCATCGATCTGAAAGTGATAGACTGTGAAGAGTCAAAGATTAATGCCTAGTCTTTTGCAAAGCGACTTTCATAGAATGAAGGTAAATTGAAAGTCTTGATTCGAAACAATGAAATCGAGTAAATCGTGTATTTGATATATTCACTGAAGCATTAGCTCAGCTGTTTTTTCTGCTGTGATCTTCTCGTCATCAGTGAAGCAAGAAATATAATGTCGTTTCTTTGTCAGTCTACATATCACTGTTAGTATGACGTTTTTGCCTTTCGAAAGAGGTAAGTCGATGATGAAGTTCATGACTATGTTCTTTCATTGCTGTTCGAGTATGAGTAAAGAATGTAGTAGTTCATTGAATTTATTTCGAGAAGTCTTTGATCGCTGACAAATGTAGCAGTTTCGAATATATCGACTTATTGTCTTTCACATTGAAGATCAATAGTAGTATCTTCTTATGATCTTCATCGTTCTGAGAATTTCGAAATGATCAATAGAAGATTGATCGTGAACTTCTTGAATTAGCTTCATTTGAAGATGCTCATCAAGAAAAATTCATAGAAGATTATCTCGATATAGTATTTCGTTCTGAACTCAACAATCTCTTAATTTAATATCTTCATATTGAGCTTCATCTTTTAATACAACTTCACAAAGTAGCGTACAATTCTCGTCGATCTCATTAGTCTCAAGAACCTGTTTATAGATTGATTTCTCGATGTTCTTCTCTAGATCAGCAATTTTCATTCAATTCAAAGTCAGAATAGTGATTCATTGATAGCGAACGCGCTCATCTTCTGAGCTTCTAGAAACTGAATTGACTCAACGAGTCAATGCATCGACTTTGATGTTTTGTTTGCCTGAACGATACATGATTTTGAAGTTGAAGTCGACGAGCTTTTGTACTCAATGCATTTGATGTCTACTTAGCTCTTTATCTTTCATTAATGACGTTAAAGCTTGATGATCAGTGAACATCTTGATGAATAGCTCAGTCAATTTCAGCTCAGATCGTCAATGCTTGAAGACACGAATGATTGCTAGTAGTTTCTTGTCATAGATCTCATAATTGCACTCAGCGAGACTCAGATTCTTGCTGTAGTAGATCATCGAATGCAATGTTTCTTCGTCGTCGTACTGAGAAAGTATGTCATCGTTGACGTAGTCGAATGAGTCTGTTTCAAGAATAGTCTTTCTATTCTGATCAAAATGACGAAGAATAGAGACTTCAGTCATTCGTTTCTTCATATGATCAAAGATTGTTTGACAAGCTTGATTTCATTCAAATATCATCTCTTTTTGAGTTAGTCGAATCAGAAGATGAACAATCTTCGAAAAGTTCTTTATAAAACGTCGATAGAAGTTGCAGAAGTTGACGAAGAACTGCATCTGAGTGAGGTTTGTAGAAGTAGATCATTCGACTACTGCTTGTACTTTTCTGAGATTCATCTTTAGTTCTTCGATGAATAGCAATAGTTTCAGAAAGAAGATCTTCTGAACGTGAAACTTGCATTTGTTTATATTCATCTGTAGATCGATCTCTCGTAGTCTATGTAGAACTAGTCGTACGTGTTTCTTATGTTTCTTCAGTGTTTTGCTGTAGATGATAATGTCATCTAGATAGATCTGACAAAACTGATGTAGATAATCAAACAGCACGTCGTTCATATAGTGTTGATAGAAAGTTGAGTCGTTGATTAATTCAAAAGACATCACGTGATATTTGTAGAAGTCAAAAGAGGTAATAAAGATAGTCAAAACTTTGCTACTCGAATGCATGCGTAGTTTGTTGAAGACGACTATTATATTCAATCGAGTCAGGTACTTGCTACCTTAAATACGAGCGAGAGTTTCGTCTATTAAGAGTAGAGAATAGCGGTTTCGTTTGATCAAAGCATTGAGCTTTCTATAATCGACGCAGAAACGCAAACTATCGTCTTTCTTTTCGATGAATAGTATGAGCGAAGCGTATGAGGTCGAGCTGAAAGATATAAAGCTCTTATTCAGATGTTTGATCAGGTAATTCTTCATCTTTTGAAGCTTGTAGTCAGACATATGATAGAGACGACTTCGAGAAGATGTTCTCTCGTCTGTCAACTCGATTTTGTGATCGTAGAAGCGATGAGAGGGTAGTTGATCAGTCATAGCTCGATCAAACACGTCTAGATAGTCATGATATTTCAAAGAAAGCTTAGCTTTGACTTCTTTCAAGATCTCTTTGTGTGAAAGCTCTTGTAGATCTACATCTTCGAGTTTATTTCTAGCTGTTTTTAGAAGTCGATCGATTTTCGTGACGATGATCGCGAAAGTAGTCACATTCGACCGTTTGACTAGTGATCTATATGCTGCAGTCTCTATCATTGCTATATTCATTGAATCGAAAGACGAAGCGAAGTTGACTGAATTAGATGATTTCATGATTTTATTGAATGAAGATGACTTCTCGCTGAGTCGAGTGATGACAGAAGAAATAGATCTCTTTAGTATTTGAGTAGAGGTTGAACTCTTCTGTTCTATCGCGATTTTCTTGATGACAGAAAGAGAGATCGAGCTAGCATCGATATGAGTCTTTGAATCAGGAAATTGAAGGCGATCGTCTCTCATATCAATCGTTACTTTGATCTTATTCATTCATGTTTTTTCGAGAATCATCTGATGCTGACTCAATCGAATAATCAGCATAAAGACGAAACGTTTCATATGATCTTGAACAGTCAGATTCGAATAAATCGCATGAGTAATGAGCTTTTTTGCATAATGATCATCGAATCTTCTTATTGACTTGAGCTTGATTAAAGATAACGATTCGATTTGCAAATGATCACAAACATTCTGCGCGATTAATTCATCAATGAACGAATAGTCAGCTGCTTCAGTGTCAATCAATGACTTTAATGAGTAACTAATTTCATTGCTAGATAGTACACATTCAGTAGTCAAAGATTTTGAAGCAAAGAGATTATTTGAGCTGCTCATTGTTGAAGAAATTAACACATCTTTCATCACGTCTTTGATGAAAGTCACTAGTTTTTTGCCTCATTCTTCGATTTCTCTGTAAATAATTTCTTCTCTTCTTTCGACATGATGATCTCATTGAGGCGAGAAATGAATGCACGAGATGTCGAAGTACTAGTCTTCAGCTGAGAACAGTTCTTTGAAAGATGATTCGATACTTTGCAGTTGAAGCAGATGATTGACATTCTTGATCATTCAGATTCGGAGGTGGAAAAAGTAGCGAGTTGAACATAGCTAGTAATCAAGGCTGAAGCTGATGTTGACGAAGAAACAAAACGTTTTTTCGAAGCTGCTATCGATTTGACTGTTCATTGCTCGTCACGTAGCTGATAATTGACTCGTTGTTTGTTATTCACATCTTGAAGAAAGATCTTGAGCTTATCAAGCGAGCTAAACTCTATGAGGCAAACTGACAACGCGTTCTGAAGGCGATTGTTGATTTTATCCTGAATGTCGTTCATCAGAGTGATATCGTCGTAGTTCAGAAAGCTGAATATTTTAGTGAATTCTGAATAGAAAGAGCTGAAAGACTTGTTGAGCTGCTTCAGAGCAATGTACTTGCAACGACACTTTCGAATCAGGTTCTGATCTTCGTAAATTTCTTTCAGATGTTTCAGTAGCTCTGATAGTGACTGATAGAATGAGAAAGCATCAACATGATGCTTTGCATAGATTTGCTGATCAGCATCGTCTTCTAGTCTGAAAATCACATAGACAATACAAATCTTTTCAGTAGAGTAATGATTTGCATTGACATCAAGCTTGTCAGCTATTTTGATGTTTCATGTCTTTCAGGTAGAATCATCTGTTTCGATGAAGATGAGTGAATTCGAAAGCTTGATGAACTTGTGATGATCATTCCCGTTTTCGTTACCAGATAGAGTAGAAGATTCTCGTTGAAAGCGCGCTTCTTTCTGATTGACTCGTTGCTCAGCTGACTGAGTATCTTGACGAGGCATAGATCAATCAGCTTGACGTTGTTTCGCTCTGAAGTTCAACCGCTCGTCTTGTAGCTGACTGATCTTTTTCTCTAGCTCATCGTTCTTATCAAAAGCGACTTCTAGTTGTTTCGCTCTCTTTTTGTGATCATCTTGTACAAGAAGTCAGTGTTCATTGAGTTGTAGAGTCAAGTCTCGCTGACTTCGAAGCTCGTTCAGCATATTGATGACTTCGTTGAGTTGATTGCTGACTCAATGAAACAGTTGTTCTTCGATGTTTATGTTTCATGCGATGACAGCTTTCTCAGCTTCGACTGAAGCATCAATGAGTAGAAGTGAAACTCTTCTATTGACAATGCTTCTAAGCAGGCGAGTTGTTCGAGACTCAACTGATTCGACGTCACGTGTCATGATGAGAGAAGATAGAAGTTGTTGAGATAAGAGTAGATGAGAGATTGATGTTTTGATGAGTGAAAATTCAAAGAATTTCTTGTGAATTTCAGGTAATAACTAAGTGCTTTATTCGAAGAATTTCTTGCGAATAGAATGATGAAAATGAGTGTAGAATCGAAGAATTTCTTGCGATCTAAAATGATGATGCAAATTTGAAGAATCTCTTGCAAATTTTTCTTACTGAATAGATTGTTTCATATCATCTATTCATCGATAGCAGAGTAGTAGATGATGAGCATTTATCTAATGTTAGAAATCAGCATAGAGCGAGTCAATATGAATGTCATTTAACTAGAAGATAAATGCTAAGAAAGAAAGATAGCTACAGAAAAGAAGCTGGCTACATATATGTGTTTCTCAGTCGACGCTAGGCTCAATAGAGACTAGTCAAGGTGACGAAGCGAGAATAAATCTGGCAAGGCTAGAAGACTGAGTCTGACAAGGCTAGAATCGTGACATAATGCATTATGATAATGCATTTAATCATTTACTAATGATCTTGTAGTCTGTTGCAACTATTAAAAGATCATTGCTTTGATAATTTCAGCATGCTCATTCTTTTCAAGATGAAGATGATCAATATCTTTGCATTGATGTTATAAATAAGAAATGTTCAATATGATAATTTTGAAAAGACAATGCTTCGAATTTTTCTAGATTGATGCAAATGATTAAAGATGTTTTTTCATGCTCAATATTCTTAATAAATATTGAGCGAACTTTCAGTCTTGCTAGAAGAGTATGTTGATGAGATCGATTACAGATGAGTTTAAAAACGATGAAACAAATAATGTTGATGAAGTATTACAATCAAACTATGAATTTAAATTCAGACAAGACTATTACTGAGTTCTGAAATATTTATTGCAGAGAGAAAAATGATGATCAAGAGATTAACAAGTTTGCTGATTTATTTCAAGTATCTTTGAAGACTGTTCTGATGCAAATTTATTCATAAATCTGCAATATTATTTCATTTATTAAAAGTCTTGCATTTAAAGCAAGTACTTATTAGAAGTACAATTGAGTCAATGCACAAGAATAATGCACAAGAATAATGTAAATGTAATTTCAAGAATTACACTGTTTATTTAACTGATGAAGACAAACATTTTCTAGTTTGTCTTGAAAAATATGACATCAAGATTCATCATGAGATTCTTTATAAATCTCATATTTCTATCTTGAATGATGATGCATTTAACATGAATTGTTGTCAAGTTGATGTTTGCATAGAGCAAAATGTCAATGAAAATTCTACAACAAGAGTGATAATGCAAAAGAATAATGCACTTACTTTTCATAAAGAAAATTATAAAGTCTTCAATGACTTCTTGAAGAGCACTCAAGACAGAGCGCTGAATGTGAAAATCATATTGTAGCATGTTCGCTTAAGCATAATCATGCATAATCTTTCTAATCAGTCTTTTGAAGATTATTTTGAGAATGAGATTTTCTGCAATCTTCTGATATTTTCAAATTTCACGCAGCGTAACAATGTCTGATTTGTAGCGTCTTTTCTGTTGCAAAGCATTAGTATGTCAGTAGATAATGCATTACTCATGTGCATTATCTTTTTAGTAATAGTAGTAGATTTAAAGACTGAAGTTTCTTTGATAGCATAATGATCAGTTGAATGTATCAAGCTCTTAGATGTCTTACATGTTGATGCATATGCTAAAAATGAACTTATCAGCAATAAACAAGTTATATTGCATTATCAGTATGCATTATCAATAACATTCTTGCTGCATGTCATTATTTATCAAGAATGATTGATTTGATTTATGTAAACTTGATTTTTAAAAGTATTATCTTTGAAAGTATTATTTATTGAAGTGTTGATTACTAAAATGATTCAAGAAAATATGATAGAAGAAGTGATTGAAAAATCAGAAAAGAAATTAAAGAAAATATTGAATAAGTGTTAAGAAATAAGTGTTAAGAATAATAATTAAATATTTCTCATTGCATTCAAATTCATCTCACTTAATGAGTTTATCTTTTACTTTTTCAAATTCTCTACAAGTTTATATTTGTTAGAAATCAGCATAGAGCGAGTCATATGAGTGTAATGTAACAAGTATATAAATGCTAAGAAAGAAAAGTATCTAGAAGAGAAGAATCGACTATCTATATGACTCAGAAGAACATAAGCTAACTTTAAATAAAGTTGACTTTGAAACAACTCGATAGTCTAGTGATGAGCGATCGACAATAGTCAGAAACATAGTCATCAACATAGTTATCAACATAGCTATCAACATAGATGCGTAGCTAGAATTGTAACAGTATCTCTCTCTTCAATGATTCATGTTTGCATGAATGTATTTTCTTAGTCTTGTGTAGAATCGAAATGTCTATTGTAGCAGACTAGCTATGTAGAAAGAAATCGACTTGCTCAGCGAAGAGATCAACTATTGACTAATGTCATTGAAGCAGACTCACTAGAAGAAAATCGACTAGCTCATCGAAGAGATCGATTGTGATCGTGTCATTGAAGCAGACTCACTGCTGATTCAGACCTACTACATAGTAGAGCTTGTTTCGTTCATTGATCGACTCAATCAAAAGATCAATCATTGTTCATCTTTGTAGCAGACTCACTTTGAGTGTCGTTCAAGCAGACTAACTATTGAGTGACTGACTCAATGACGAGATCAATATCAGACGTGTCTTTGTAGCAGACTCACTAGTTGCACGCGAATGAGTCGACAGATCGATTCACTGATAGATAGAGTGATGTGAGTAGATGAATCATTGCATTGACGAAAGATGTCATTGTAGCAGACTCACTGTTGAGGTTTTGATATAGAAACAAGCTCATGAATTTGCTTGTTATTGAAGATGATCATGTCATTGAAGCAAACTCACTAGTCAACTTGCTCATTGCAAAGATCAATCATCGACTTGTCATTGTAGCAGACTCACTACTTGCATGTAAATGAGTAGAAGAATTGATTCACTGATGAGTAGAGCAATGAGAATGAATAGATCATTGCATTGAGAATGTCGTTGAAGCAGACTCACTGAGGTTTGCTCATCGAGATAGAGACTTCACGCAGTTCTAGACTGATCTCTTTGATTGCTTTTTGAGATAGAGACTTCACGCAGTCATATACTGATCTCGTTTAATTGTTCAACAAATTCGAAGAATTTCTTGCGAATCTGAATGAATGATTAATTCGCTGATCTTTGATCTAGTCGAATGATTTCAATCATTTATTTAATCTCGCTGATCAGCGCACAAGGAAAAAAGAAAGTGAGTGTTACTGATGATTGCAAGTCGACTAGATCAAATGTTGATAGTGAATTGAAGAGTCGACAGAAGCACTCGAGAGTCGATGCAGATTATTTCACTTCGCCTGTAACGAAGAAGCATTTATATAATGTTAGAAATCAGCATAGAGCGAGTCATATGAGTGTAAGATAACGAGTATATAAATGCTAAGAAAGAAAAGTATCTAGAAGAGAAGAATTGACTATCTATATGACTCAGAAAAACATAAGCTAACTCTGAATAAAGTTGACTTCGAAACAAGTCTATGCTCTAGCGACAAGCGATCGACGATAGCTCTCAGAATAGTCGTCAACATAGTCATCACATAGCTATCAATGAAGATGCGTAGCTAGAATCGTAACAACTTATGCAATGTTGAACTTTCTTCATTATTGAGTGAATTTCGCCTTTTCTCGTCTGTCTAAGCTCACAAGCTCATTCGTCTTTCAAACATTCTTTTTCGGAAAACTCTTTTCATATAAGATGTTGAATGTATCTCAATCAATGTAATTATTTATGTAAAAGAACTTCTTGCTTTCAGTTGATATCAAATGTGCACTTCGTAGTATAGTACTCATATTGTAAAATTGTTGACACTCAAGATATTAAAACTTCTTGACAGTATTCTTCAATCATTGCTCAACTTCTATCATATCATGTAAAGCATTGAGTACTTCATTGTTTTTGAGCTTTAGCAATTCTATTAAAGTTCTTAAGTATTGCACAAATTTTTCATTGTCATCTTGATGAAGCAAATCATGAACAGTGATTATAATTTGCAACTGCTTCATCAGTTTATCATTCAGAGCTTCAACTATGTCAGAATTTTCTTGATCATTCTCAGTATACTCTTGAACATAAATGTAGTCACGTCTTCAATTCAACATTTGTCTCTGTCATGCAAAAGCACATCAAATTCACTTCAATGTAAGCTTTTCAGAGTTTATTAAGTCTTTATCTTTGCATCTTTAGCATTCAATTGATGCATGAACAGAAACGAAGTAATCATTTATTCAGAAGAAGTTGATTTCTTTTTGATTCATTTGATACTTGTTTGACTTTATTTCTGATTTCTTGCGTCAAGATTCTCTTATAAAAATCAACAATTCATTCAAGAAACTCTTAATATGTATCATCTTTGTTATTTCAGAAGTGATGCATCAGAATCAAAAATTACTAAATCAGTTTTATCATCAATTCAAATTCATTTCTGACAAATTTCATTCAAGCTGCGTTAAATTAAGACTTTTAAAAGACTTTGTAATCATGACTTTCATTCTCTTGTCAATCTCTGATCTGAATGTGATTAAATCATGAAGAATGATATTTTTCATTGTCAACATATTAACTCATCAAGTATTGTGATGCAGTATCTGCATTTGAAAGTTCTCTCGCTTGTTTGTAAAATTAAAATAATCTTTGTTAGAAGTCAGCATAAAGTGAGTTATATGAATGTCATTTAACTAATAAATAAATGCTAAGAAACAAAAGTATTTACAGAAAAGAACTTAATTCTTATATGTATATTTCTCAGCTCTGTGCTAAACTTGATTGAGTTGATGTCTTACACATATGATGTAAAGTTTCAATGATATCATCTTTAAATCAAATTCTCACTAGACTTGATTAGAATGAAATCAGACGAAGACTAGATGAAGAATAAACAAAGACTAGAATCATAACATTACTCTCTTTTCTTGACTATTGTTATGAACATATCTGAATCGATCAGAATTCAAATCTAACTCTAATCAATTTGATTAAAGCAAGTCATGACGCTATGCCTAGTTTAAACCTAGCGCATTTCTTCAAATCATTCTCAGCACTTCTTCTCGTTGTTCAGCACTTTCTTAATTCATCTCTTTCATCATTCTTTTAGACAAACACATCTGACATATTACATCACATCTGTATCGAGCCTAGCGCAGCCTCAAGCCATTATTTATAGAAGAGCTTGCACTTTTTCTCTTCTGTATTCTTAATGTCTTGTTATAGCTATCTTTAAAGAACAATACATACATATCAGTCTTGAGTCTCTTTGATTGAATGATCTAGACATGATTTCAACATTACATTAAGAATTTCGTTTATCATATGATACAGATACTCATTACTCATTCAATATACTCGTTCAGACAGATCGAGTCTAAAGAAATTCATTTACCTGATGATTGACGCAATCGAAAGACAGAACAACACTAGAGAGTTTATAGAATCAACAGCGAGATTGATTGAATTGCTAGACGACTTACAGCTCATTAAGTACGCATCGTTCACTTCGATTAATAGAATCAGCGATAAAGAATCTTTGTTGATTGCTAGAGAATCAAATCGATCAAGAGAATCAATCAACTCTCAAATCAAACAACAAAAATGACTTCATCTTCTATTGCTGAGCATCGCTCGCTCGATCTCTTTCTTTTAAAACATTCGTTCAATTCAATCTTTTCTTTCTTCTTCATCATGTCTCGTTTCTTCAAAGAGCGTTTCGAAGCTTCATTCTTCATTGTCGAAGATAACGACTCATTCGCTGAAATCATAACATCTTCTATGACTATGAAAGCTTTGAAGAAATGATGCGAAGAGCTAAAAGCTATGCTACAAGCTAGAGAGATTACTTCGTCATCATCAATCTACTCTGAGCGTTCTAGATTTCAGAAAATACTCGATTCTTCGTTGTTCACTGATGAAAAGAACTTTATTTGAAAGAACTGATATGAAAAAGTTTAGAACAAGCTGAAAATTAACATTGATCTCTTTTCAAGTGAACGAGTCAAGCTGAGCTACGTACATTTCAGATTATTCAATGATGCAGCTGAGATCACTCAGTCAAGATGCGAACGTGACTGTATCAATTCATACAAGATCGTCAATGAGCTTTTGAAAGAGCTAGCTCAGTTGTTCAATGACTCAGATAAAGAAGTCAACTTTCGTAGAAACTACTACAACTTGATTTAAGAACAGAAGAAATTCAGCGAGTTTTATACTCAATTTCAACGACTATTCTTCTATCTAGACTATCAAGAAAAACAGCTGATCATTGATTTAAAGAATAAAATAAACTCTCAACTTTGATTCGCTTGAGTAACTCAATTGATTCAACTCAGTACTTTGAAAGAAATTTATTTCTATCTCATTCAATTGAATAATGATCAACGAGCTATTCAAGAGATCAAGAATAGAGAAGCAATGATCAAAGTTCAAACAACTAAACAGATCATCTTCGTTGAAGAATCAGTCAAAGCTACTCGTAGAATCATAGAAATGAAGATGACTGATCAGTTAAAATCACGTGACGCTGTTTTGACTAGCGTCAAAGAAAATGACTTACTAATCGAAAACTGCTTTTTATGTCATAAGTCTGATCATACTTCTAAAGAGTGCTTGAATAGATCTTTCAGAATTAACGCATTAAATGACGAGTTTGATCATTCTTTGAACTTCGATTCAGAGTCTGATTCAAAAAACTAATCATCTCTTTCAGAGTCATTGAAGAGATAGAGATCATTTCTTTGTGCAATCTAATTGACGAAATTTCATCTATCGAAGAAAACTACTTCGAAAAGTCATTTCTAGTCAATGTCACTCTATTCTCGCAAGACGAATTCTTCAAGCTACGATCTTTGATAGATAGTGACTTGATGATTTAAATCTTGATTCATACAAAGCTAGTTGATTAAATATGTTAGAAGCTTGAAATTCAATTCATACGACTAGCTAAAGAGAAGTTAATAAGAGAATATGACAAAAAGCTGACAAAGAAGATCATTACTCATAAAATTCTACTCAATCTCACAGTCAAAAGTCATAAGAAATTGACTGTTTCAATGTTAATAGCTGATATAAATCATCATGACGTCATATTAGAAAAGCTCTGAATGAACAAAAATGAAATACTACTAGATATGTGAAACGATGTCATTGTTTTTTTGAATCAATTAGAAGCTCTCATTTCTGTTTTTTCGATGTCAGTCAGAGCTTCACACTCAAAATGATCACGATCATCGAATTTTTCTATCAATTCAGCTTTTAAAGTGCTTCAATGATCAGCTTTTACTGCTTCAAAAAAGAACTTTTCTATGTTCAGTGTGAAAGCTGCATCTTTTCATGCATTGATTAAATGATCAAAGAAGAATCGCATCGAGATTTTCGTTATGTCGATCAAAGATATTGATAGAAAAATAGTTTACAACACTCAATGCGAACTGAATGTTCTAGACGTCGCTTTCATTGATGCATCAGCTCAAAATCTAGAAAACATCAAAGTCAAGCTATCTTTGAAATATCAGAATTTTCTCGATGTGTTTGATCGAGCTCAAGTCGATAAGCTATCATCTCATCGTTCATATGATCATAAGATAGAGCTCACTAACGATGTCACTTCTTCTAGATGTCGAGCTTATTGAATGTCACTTTATAAGCTTCAGAAGATCAAAGAATATCTGAACGAAAATCTGTCAAAGAATTTTATTACTTCTAGCAAGATCTCATATTTCTCATTCATTCTATTCACTTTGAAGATCAATGATGATCTTCGCTTCTGCATCAACTATCAAAAGCTCAATATCATTATCAAAAGAAATCGCTATTCTCTATTGCTTATAGATGAGATGATTGACAAAATTGTTGACTGCAAGCATCTGACTCGACTGAATATAATTTTCGCTTTCAACAAACTTCGTATGCATCTCAATAGTGAGAACTATACAATCTTCATTATCACTCTAAAAGCGTACAAATCAAAGATTCTATCATTTGAATTAACAAATAATTCAATCTTGTTTCAGCAATATATGAATGATGTTTTATGAGACTTTCTAAATGACTTCTGTCAAGCTTATTTAGACGACATTCTCATATACAGCAAGACTCAAAAGAAGCATAAACAACATGTCAAGATGATACTAGATCATTTATAAAACGCTGATCTGCAGATAGATATTCAAAAGTGCAAATTCAACGTAGAAGAAACAGTCTTCTTAGAAATCATAGTATCAGAATAAAATCTTTGCATGAATTCTATCAAAGTGAAAGCTATAGTCAATTGAGTTACATCTACTAATCTAAAAGAGATATAAAACTTCGTCAACTTCGTTAATTTCTATCGATGCTTCATCAAGAACTTTTCAAAACTAGTCAAGTCATTCACTCAACTGACTTGAAAAGATACGTCTTTTGTTTGAAACAAAGTCTGCGTCAAAGTCTTTGACAATCTAAAGAAGCAGATCAGCTCGATCTCAGTTCTACGTCATTTCGATGTCAAACATCAAGCTATTTTGAAAATCAATGCATTCAACTATGTAAAAGACAACATATTATCTCAGTATGATGATGAGAATGTGCTTCACTCAATAATCTTCTATAGCAAGAGCATGATTTCAGCTGAATGCAATTATCACATCTATGATAAGAAATTGCTAACTATCATTCGATGCTTTGAACATTGATGACTCAAACTAGAAGATACTGAGCTATCTATTCAAATGTTTACTGATCATCAGACTTTGAAAATCTTTATAAAAAATAAACAGCTGACTTGATGACAAGCGAACTATTTGAATATTCTATTGAAATTTAACTTTCAGATTATCTTTCAATCAGACAAAATAAACATCAAAGTCAATGCTTTAACTAGAATGTCAATGATCAATAGTTCTGAATCAGTTAAAGGCATGAATGATCGTTTTCAGACTATACTGATCTCAAATCGAATAAACGTTCTATTGATTGAGTTCAAAATCGAATCTGAATACGAGATTAATCTCTATCAATGCATACATTTAATCAATCAGAAGAATGAACTATGCAATGAGTATCAACAAACTATGAACAAAAATGAACTGAAGCTTCATGACATGAGGCTAAAGAACTGTCAAATCATTGACAACGTTCTATTCAAAAAGAGTTTACTATGAGTGTTAAAACAAATGCATACGAAATTGCTTCAAAAGATTCACGATCAATCATCAATCTTGCACTCTGACATTAAATGAATGATTGATTTAGTTCAACGCTTCTACTATTGATCAGATCATCAAGCAACTATTCAACAATACATTCAAAACTGTCATATCTATCAGTGAAGCAAAACATCTCAAGATGATACAAATGATTTGCTTCAGTCTCTATTAATTTCTCAGCAGCGTTGACAAGATATAGCTATGAACTTCATCACTGAGCTTCTTCTATCGAAAAACTATAATGTCATTTGCATGATCATATGTCGTCTCTTCAAAGAACATCACTATGTTCTCTGTCATTGAAGAGATGATGACATCTCAATTGAAGAAACAGTATGTATGAATCATGCTATGAAACGTTTATCGACTTCATGATCTACTCAGTTCTATCGTTTTGAATAGAAACTCTCAGTTCATATCAATCATGTGACAAAGTCTTTGTAAACGACTGAAGATCAAAGTTAATTTATCAACAGTCTATCATTCAGAAATCAATGATCAGTCGAAATGAGTTGATCAAGATGTTGAACGCGAACTTCAAATCTACTGCAATTACATGCAGAATGACTGAGCTAAATGACTTTCAATGATGAAATTCAGTGATAATTTCAATACATTCTTGACTATCTTGATGATTTCTTTCTACTTCAATAAAGATTTTCACTCTCGAATGAGTTTCAATTCAGATACGACTGATTACAAAATGACTCGTCAACGTATTGAAGCTAGAAAGATCGATGACATTGTCACTTGAATGAGTGAACTTCTTATTTTCAATCATCAACAATTGAAAAAGATCAAGCAGATCACTGAAGCTCAGATGAACAAGCATAGACAAAATGTCATTTATGAAGTAGATGATCAAGTTTGATTAGTCTTTGAAAACATCAAAATCATTAGATCATGCAAAGATTTGAAAGACAAGCAGCTTGATCTCTATTCAATCACAGTCAAAGTTGAGATCTTCTATCGTCTTCAGCTATTTAGAAGCATGAAGCATATACATTCAATGTTCAGCTCAAAGTGTTTACAATCTTCATCAAATGACTCTTTATTGAAACAACACTCTGAACTCTCTAAATTGATGATCATTGAAGAGAATGAAAAGCACTGAAAAGTAAACAATATATTAAACTTCAGATGATATAGAGAAAGACTACAATACAAGATCAAATGAATTGAGATAAATTGTGACGACGAATGATACTATGTCAATAAAGAAAAATTCAATGACTCAAAGAAAGTTCTGAACGAATTTCACAAGCTATATTTGAATAAGTTGCACTAAATTGAAAACACGATGAATTTTTTGCTTTTATTTCTTTTCTATTCATGCAAACATGAATGTTTGAAGAGAAAGATAATGTTATGAACATATCTGAATCAATCAGAGTTCAGATCTAATTCTAATCAATTTGATTAAAGCAAGTCATGACGTTATGTTTAGTTTGAATCTAGCGTACTTCTTTGAGTCATTCTCAGCACTTCTTCTCATTGTTCAGCACTTTCTTAATTCATCTCTTTCATCATTCTTTTAGACAAACACATCTGACATATTACATCACATCTGTATCAAGTCTAGCGCAGTCTTAAGTCATTATTTATAGAAGAGCTTGCACTCTTTCTCTTCTGTATTCTTAATGTCTTGTTATAGCTATCTTTAAAGAACAATACATACATATCAGTCTTGAGTCTCTTTGATTGAATGATCTAGACATGATCTCAACAACTATTCATGTTCACATGAATATTGTTTCTTAGTGCGCTTTTCTTGAATATCTGATATGAAATTCATCAATCATCTCTTGAGCATTCATAAACTCGTCATCATCAGCATTATATCAGTTGAGATCGTTGTCATAACTCTTTCATTTGACTCAATATTGAAGTCATCTTTGATATCATTAAAAGTTCAATATATTGTCGATTTTTCATTCATCTTCATCGTTTATTACTATTGATTTCGAAAATTCATTCTTTTAATCAGACAGAGAATTATTAACGACAGAATGAAGAAGCTCTGAATGAAATACATCATGTATACACATAGTCTTTGATAGTTTCAACTTATAAAATAAGTCAACAGACTCAATGATCTGAAATGAATTAAGCATCTTGTCATTCAATTTTTTGAAAGATCTCGCTGTAATGATGTTTTATTCATTCAGAAATATCTTTGATTTAATTTCATAATTAATCTTCTTTTTATGCTTGTTAGTTTAATTCATCATTTGCTTTCATGTTTTGATCAGAGCTTTGCAAGCGAAGATCAGTGTCTTATTCATGTGATCAAATATATCTTTTATTCATGTGATCTGCAGACGTTTGCAAGTGCTTTCATACTTGATGATGTCAGAGTCGAAGCGCATATGAGAATGAAAGCTCTTGTTCATGAAGAAGAGAGTCAAGAAGATGACTGAAAACAAGATATTATTGTCAATAAACTCAATCATGAGTAGTCACTTAAATCAGTCATTCTGCATGTATGAACAAAAGAAACAAAGATATCGCTTGACATTCTGATTGACTTGTTTGCTTTGATCATTAATCTAAGAATGATAGATGATGAACAATCAAAGAGAAATGCTCAGTCATTTGCAAAGAAACTTTCAAAGAATGAAGATGAACTAAGAATCTTGATTGAATATAATGAAGCTTGATAAATCATGAGTTCAATATATTCATTAAAGCAACATTTCAGCTATCTTTTCAACTATGATATCTTCATTATCAATGATGCAAGAAATATAATGTCTTTCTTTCAACAATTTGCAGATGACAGTCAGAATAATGTTGTAGTTGTACGAATCAGATAAATCAATAATAAAGTTCATGACTATGTTCTGTCATCGCTGTTCAAATATAAATAGAGATTGAAGCAAGTTGTTTGATTTATTTCTTGATGTCTTTGAATGTTGATATACATAACAGTTTCAAATATATCAATCTATTGTTTTTCACATAGAAGATTAATAGTAATTTCACTTTATGATCTTCACTGTTCTAAGAATTTCAGAATGATCAATTAATGACTGATCATGTACTTCTTGAATCAGATTCATTTGTAGAAGTTCATTGAATGAAACTCATAGCTGACTATCATGAAACAAGATTTCATTTCGAGTTCAACAATTCTTCAATTTGATATCTTTATATTATGCTTCATCTCTTGCTATTGCTTCGCGAAGTAGTGTATAATTCTCGTCGATTTCATTCACATCAAGAACTTGTTTATAAATTGATTGATCATTATTCTTCTTTAAATCAGTGATCTTCATTCAATTCAATGTCAGAATAGTAGTTCTTTGATAATGAACGCGTTCATCATCAAGATCTTTAAGCACGAAGTCAGCTCAACGAGTTAATGCATCAATCTTAATGTTCTGTTTATCAGATCAATACATTATCTTAAAGTTGAAATTAGCTAGCTTTTGAACTCAGTGCATCTGACGTTTGCTCAGCTCTTTATCTTTCATCAATGAGATGAGCGCTTAATGATTGATGAACATCTTGATAGAAATGTCAGTTAGCTTCAGTTTAAGTCGTCAGTATTCAAATGCTCAAATGATGATCAGAAGTTCTTTATCATATATTTCGTAGTTGCATTCAGCAGAAGACATGTTCTTGCTATAAAAGACAATCAAATGTAGTACTTCTTCATCATCATATTGAAAAAGAACTTCATCATTGACGTAGTTGAATGAATCAATTTCAAGAATAGTTTCATGAGTTTGATCAAAGTGACGTAGTATAGAAGTCTCAGTCATATGTCTCTTCATATAATTGAAGACAATCTGACAGATTTCATTTCATTCAAATATAATCTTCTTTTGAGTGAGTTGAATCATTGAACGAACAATCTTCGAAAAGTTCTTGATAAAGCGTTGATAGAAGTTGCAAAAGTTAATGAAGAATTGCATCTGAATGAGATTATTGAGTGTAGATTAATCAACAACTGCTTGCATCTTTTGTAAATTTATCTTAAGTTTCTTGATTGACATCAAAAGTTTTAAAAAGATGATTTTCTAAACATGAAACTTGCATTTATTAATGTTTATCTGTAGATCAGCTTCTCGTAGTTTATTCAAGATTAATCATACATGTTGCTTATGTTTCTTCAAGATTTTGCTGTAAATGATAATGTCATTTAGATAGATCTGACAAAACTAATGAAGATATTTAAACAGCACGTCGTTCATATAATGTTGATAGAAAGTTAATTCATTGATTAATTCAAAGAGCATTACATGATATTTGTATGAGTTGAAGAAGATGATAAAGATAGTCAGATCTTCGTTATCTGAGTGCATTCACAGTTTATTAAACATGACAATGATGTTTAATTGAGTCAGATATTTGCTTTCTTGTATATGAGCGAGAATCTCGTTTATCAAGAGCAAAGAGTAGCAATCTTGTTTGATTAAAGCATTGAGCTTTCTGTAGTCAACGCAGAAACACAGACTTTCGTCTTTCTTTTCAGCAAACAAGATGAGCAAGATGTATGATGCAAAGTTGAAGAAAATGAATTCTTTGTTCAGATGTTTAATCAGATACTTCTTTATTTTCTGAAGTTTGTGATTAAACATCTGATATAGTCTGCTTCGTAAAAGCATTTCTTCATCAATCAACTTAATTTTGTGATTGTAGAAACAATGTAATGATAGCTGATTGATCATTGCTTGATCGAAAATGTTTAAATAGTCGTGATATTCAGAAAGAAGCTTGATCTTGATTTGCTCAAGAACTTCAGCATGAAAAAGTTCATGCAGATTCACTTCTTCAGACTTGTTTTCAACTGTAGTTATGAGTTAATCGATTTTCAAGATGATAACAGCAAAGATATTGACATCTAATCATTTGATTAACATTCTATATGTTGCTGTCTCTATCATTGCTATGTTCATTGAACTGAAAGAGAATGAATTCAGATTAAACGTTGATTTAGAATTTTTAACGTTAGTTAAAGTCACGTCACATGATTTTAACTGTTTGATTACTTTAACTGACTTCTCATTGAACTGACTGAAAGAAAGTGATTTCAGATCGAGTTAAAATGTAGTGAAAGATCTCTTCAATATATGAGTAGAAGTCAAACTCTTCTGCTTCGTGATTATCTTGTTGCTTGTGAGTAGAACAATTGATTTATGATTAAAGATGAAATTCGAAAATCGAAGAGAATCAATTTGCATATTAATTATTAGATTGATTTTGTTCATTCATGTTTCTTCGAGAATTATTTGATGTTGATCTAATCAAGTGATCAATATAAAAGCTGTGTCAATTGTATGATCTTAAACAGTCAGATTCAAATAAATGACATGAATAATGAGTCTTTTAGCATAATGATTGTCAAATTCTCGAATTGACTTCGCTTTGATCAAAGTCAGAGATTCAATTTGCAACTGATCACAAACAATCTGCGCGATCACTTCATTAATGAACGAATAGTCAGCAGCTTCAATGTTAATCAATGACTTCAATGAGTAATTAATTTCATTGCTAGAAAGTACATATTCAGTAGTCAAAGATTCAGAAGCAAAAGAATTATCTGACATGCTCATCATTGAAGAAATTAACATCTTTTTCATTGCGTCTTTGATGAAAGTCACTAGTTTTTTGCCTCGCTATCTTTGAAAGAAGACATTTTCTCATTCTTCTCATTCTTTGAAATGATGATCTCATGTAGACGAAGAGTAAATGCACAAGATGCAAAAGTATTGATTTTGTTCTGAGAGCAATTCTTGAACAAATGATTTGAAGTCTTGCAAGTATAGCAGATGATAAATGATCTTGCTGACTCAGAAGTAGACTTAACATAATCAATTATCAAAGTCATCACTAACAATGAAGTAGTAGCACATTTATCAGATACAACAGTGACTTTGATGATGACAGTGCAAAGCTGACTGTGTAGCTGATAGTTAACTCACTGTTTATTATTCACATCTTGAAGAAAGATTCTTAAGCGAGTGAGCGAAGTAAAATTCTCTGAACAGACTGATAAAGCGTTCTGCAAGCGATTATTGATTTTATTCTGAAGATCGTTCATCAGAGTATGATCATCGTATTTGAGATAACTGAATAGCTTCATAAAGTTGAAGTGAAAGACATTGAAAGACTTGTTTGTTTATTTCAAAGCATTGTACTTGTAATGACACTTTCGATTTCTATTCAGTTCATTGTATATTTCTTTCAGATGCTCAAATAGCTCGTAGATCAAAATGTAAGAATGCAAAGCATCATGATGATGTCAAGCGAAAATATGTTCAGCAACATCATCTTCTAGTCTAGATATCACATAAACAATACAGATATTCTCATTATCAAAGTGATTGACATTTGTTTAAAGCTTGTCGTTCATCTTGATTCTTCAGTTATTTCATGTTGATTCATCTTCATCAATGAATACAGATGAGTTCAAAAACTTGAAAGACTTGTGATGATCATTATTGAATAAAGTGAATGACTTACGTTGAGTATGATTCTTGATAGATTGACGAGATAAAGATTTTGTAGAAACTCAAGATTCAGTAGATTAACAAGATTAAGACTGATTTGCTGAACACTATTTCTTTTTTAGACTCAAGACTTTCTCTTGTAGTTCAATGATAATCTCTTCTTGAATGTTTATTGTCATTTGATTGATCTTTAGCTCATCAAGTCTCTTGATGTGATCAGCTTGAACATTGATTCATTACTTGTTAAGTTTCAAAGTCATGTCTTGTTGATCTTTTAACTCGATCAGCATCTTGATGATCTCATCTGACTGATTAATAGCTCATTGACGAAGTTGTTGACTTATGTTGATGTCTCATGAGATAGCGACATTCTGAGATCTCACTGAAGCATTGAAAGAAATAAGAAAAACTTATTTATTAGCAATGCTTTTAAGCAGATGAGCTGTTTATGACTCAACTGATTCAAAGTTGCATGTCATTGTAAAAAATGAAAGATAAAGATAAATTGTGAAAAGATTGAGTGATTGATTTGATAAATTTAAGTAAATTTGAGTAAATTTGAAGATGTATTTTGATGAAAGTAATTCAAAGAATTTCTTGCGAATTTTCTGAATGAACAAAGTAGATTATTTTATATCATTTACACATTGATAGCAGAGTAGTTGATTAACATTTATCTACTGTTAGAAGTCAGCATAAAGCAAGTCATATGAATGTCATTTAACTAATAGATAAATGCTAAGAAAGAAAAGTATCTACAGAAAAGAACTTGATTCTTATATGTATGTTTCTCAGTTCTGTGCTAAACTTGATTGAGTTTATGTCTTACATATATGATGCAAAGTTTCAATGATATCACTTTTAGATCAGATTTTCGCTAAACTTGATTAAAATGAAATCAGGCAAAGACTAAATGAAGAATAAATGAAAACTAGAATCATAACAATCTTTAATCAGAAATTTATGTGCAATCTTTATATAAGATGTGTTAAAATCATCTGCATCTTCATATCTTTGAATAAAATTCATATAATGAGAAATTACATGAAACTTAAGATAGTTAAAGTTCTCATCATGTTGAAACTGCTTAAATACTTTTTTTAAGACGTTAATTCTGTATATTACGTTGTTCATGTAACGCAGAAACTCATCATCATGCAATCAATATTGAATCATCATCACGAAGTTTATAAAAACTCAAGCACAGTACAGCGCATCTGATGCTTTTCTAATCAATAGTGAAGTGACAATTGCAATAAGCTGATGCACTATTGTCTTTTGTTCAACGTTGATTCATTGCTTCATGAATAGAAAGTCATGAAAATGTCTTAGTTCTGAATATGAAAGAACTACTCGAAATCTTTGATTCAATTGCATGTCATGTGTTGTGTTTGCAATTATTTGTGAATCATACTTTCTTATAAGACTAATCATTGATGTTATATTCTTGATAATCATCTCAAGTCATTGAATTAAATACATCACTGTGCTCTTCAATAACTGATGCAAAATATCAATCATCATGATGACATGAATATTGACAAGTTCATGTTTTCAGACAAAGTTTCACACTGAATGTACTTACTTAACATTGCACTTAATATCTGCTTTAAAGCGTAAATTCTTTTCTTGATGTTTAATTTAAGTCAATGTACTTTCATGTGTTTAAGCTTTTCAGATTGTCTGCAGATTATTGCGTTGATTTGATGAAACATGATATATAGTGCATTGCTTTTCATTTTTGATTCTCGTAATAATGATCTGCTTCTCATAATCAATTATAAATTTAACAATGATAGAAAAACACTGTTGAATATAATTATTTGCACAACAAATGTAAAACTCTCTTCTAGTTAATTTCTCAAGTGCTAAAGAATGAGAACATTAGCAAGAAAAATTCTGCATTTAATTAAACAGTTTAAACTCACGTTTTAATATTATCTTCAATGAGCAATGATATAACTTACGTTTCAAATCTTCATTTACATGTTTAGTTGAAGAAATAAACTTTAATAGTATAACATTAAATTTATTTTGCTTGATTCAGATTATCAATGATAATATATACAGATCATGCAAATTTATTTTCATGATGTTGAGTTAACATGATTTTGTCTGTAGCTAACAGTACTGAAACTATAGTGTCATCTTCAGAGATCAGTGCTTGCGTATTTCATCATCAGATATTGATGTGCATTTTCATGTACATTTAATTTTCACTAACGTTGTATACTTTGATTGATGCATATTTCAGATTACTCGCAAATGAATGATGTTTCAAGAGAAATTTCAAGATGTTTATCATGTTTCTGTACTGAATCTTGAATATATTTGTTTCAATCTCTGAGTTCATTGATAAAATCTTCAAAGATGTTTCAAATCAACTATCATTAAATATTTCATGAAATATATTATGTAGAATGCTTCTAAATTGATCTGCATTCTTGAAGATACAATCAGCATGATGAGTTTTCTGAAATGAGATCTTGAAGTATTAATTAATATCTTCGCTACTGACTTTTGCGTTCAGAAATCACTGTGCAAGAGAAAAATCTTTCTCATTTGAAAAGAAAAGTCACTCTAATTGAAAACTGTCATTTAAAGATGATCATGAATCTTGCTTAAGTTTACTGTAGTTCAAAATAATTCTTATGAGTCTGATATATTGTTCTAGCAATTCATCAATGCTTCGTCTCTTTGTATCATTCATCTCATCATAATTGTCTACTTTAATGAATGAGAAAGTACATGATGAATTGATAAATCTTTTAAGATTAAGTGATATTTATGTAATTGAATTTCAAAAATGCTTCTGATTGTCTGAAGCTTCTACGTTTTCTTCTGTACTTTGCTTGAAGTCAGAAATGTCAATATCATTTATCATGATCATTTCATGTCATAAATCAGTTTGAAAGTATTTGCATGTGTCTGTATACTCATCAATTGCTGAGTTCTCTTTTCTTAAATATTTCTCGAAGAACTGCACATCATTTTGCAGCGTCAAGCAGTAATTAAAGTGATATATTAAACTTCATGTGATTCTCAATATTATTTCATACACACAACAGTTTCGCTTCATGCTTGAAGCTGATTTCGATGAAGTAGATTGTAACGAAAGAGACAACAAAAAGTATTGATTGACACGTTTGACAAATTGTATCATGCTGTCGCTATTTCTAATCAGTATCTCTGTTGATACAAGTACATTGAACTACGAAATGTCAGAATAGCATGCAGTACAAAGAATAAAATGATCAGAAATTAATGAGATCTGATATAACAGTAGAAGCAATAACTCTTGTTTTACTTCTGATCAAGCAATTTGTTCTTTTTTACTTGAAGCTCTTTGATGAAAGCAAATTTCTCTAAATTATCATCAATTTGAGGTAAATTATTGTAAATTTGAAATGCTTTGCACATTTCAATATTTATTTTGAAATTTGTGAATTGAAAGTAAATTTTTCTAGATTATCATCGATTTGAGATAAATTATCATAAATTTGAAATGCTTTGCACATTTCAATATTTATCTTGAAATTTGTGAGTTGAAGACAAATTTCTCTAGATTATCATCAATTTAAGATAAATTATCGTAAATTTGAAATGCTTTCACAAAATGCTTAATCAGCTAGTATATCATAATCATAGTTTCTGCGCTTTGATAACTCTGTAGAATATTAGAGATCATTTTATATAAAGAGAATTTAACGTGCAGTACTCTTTAAATTGATGAAAAGATAAATATAAATAATTCATTGTCAAAGTGTGTTGTGAGCAAATTTGCTTTCACTTAACATAATTTGCAATATGAGAACGAAAGTTGATCTTTGCTTTATCTTTAACTTATTAACTCACAATTCTTTGTTCTTCTAATACTCATTATTGCAATAAACACTCTCACTTTATTTGTTGCAAAGCTCAGTGCATACATCATTTGTCATCAGCATGTAGTGAAATCTGTAAGTGATTCAAAATAGAAAAAATGTCACATGTATTCTTATCTCACTTTTCAACATTATAACAGTAATCATCTTACATTCTATCATATGACTTCTAGAAATTTTCAGAACTGATGACAATATTTGCATATTTGCTAGTTTTTCAATATGTCACGAAAACTCAAGTTAATTTCAAATATGCAAGCAAACTTCAACTATGATGAGATTTTGTTGAATTGAATCAAAATGATGATTACTCAAGATCTTAATATCAACAACGATAAGTATAATGTTTTAAAAATACACATTAAACAAATGTTGAAAAACGCAGAATTATTTGAAACATCACTTGATAATAAAATTGAGAAAAAGACAGTCAGAAAGATTGCAATCATCATAAATGATGAACTCTTGCACTCTTTAATAGAAGATCATTAAGTAACATGAAAAGATGCATATCTTATAAAGTGAGTGAGATGAATAAACAGTAAGAAGAAAGATAGAACAATCAGCATAAAAACAGAGAAGTCTGCTCATCTGATTAAGCAAGCACAACTCAGCTCAGTCTCATCATTCATCTTATCGACGATGATTGACTTTGATTGCATGATCTTGACTTTGAACAATACGATGAATAATAAGATGATTCATCATTCACAGCTTTTCATAATAAATAAAAAGCAAAGCAATTCAACTCTGAAAAACATCAATTTTAATAATTATCAAAGACAGTTTGTTAGTGAGATAATGTTCAACTTCAAAAAGAAGAAAATTATCTATGAAGTCAAGAATTTCAAAAAAGTTGAGATCAGAAATACAGTCAACTTTCATGTCACATTGATAAATATGACAAAGAAGAAAATATTCTACTACATCTTTCAAGTTTAAGTTATAGAAAAATGTAAAAGAAGTGAACATGAGAATTTCGTGCAGTGTTTGAGCAATGCAGTCAAAAGTACAGATAACTTCACTTCATTTAAGATTTCATCAAAAGATGCGAGTGAACAACTCATCATAAAGAAGCAAAAGCTTCGCAAAGAAGCTCATTTCAATGTTTCAATGATGACTCTTGAAGTTTTCAACGTCGTTAAGACTATCAGTCTCAATGAATCATCTTCTTCAATAACAGATTCTTTGACAATTAATAATGACTTGAACATGAGAGAAGTGATGAAATACAATCAAGAGCATGTTAATCTGTCTTTTGTTATCAACATCATTCATATCACTCAGATGTAAGTGCAAGTGCAAAGCAATCATGTAGTAAAACATGTTAACTTCATGATATAGATTCAAAGATTTGCAGAAACAACAAGCATGCACTTAAATGAATGAGAAAATATTTCTTAAAGTCTTGCAGTTTTGAAAACATGATCTAAGTTGTACAAACATCAACGATAAGACAATCATCAAAGATGCAGATGCAGATCAAAATGTGTAAGTAAAAAGTATAATACAAATTCTACTATTCATACAAGCGTTGAAAATATATTGACAACTTCATGTTGAAAGAACAATTCAATATGAAGAGTTTCAATGCAATTAAATGAGAATGAGAAAGATAAGTTTTCTTCGTTTTTCAAAGCTACAGACAGAATAACATACTTACTTTTCTTCATTTGCAAATTATTCAAGTCATAGAATTGATAGTGATGAAGCATTGACTTTATCTTGCTCATGTGAAAGTCAGTCTCTTTCATGAGAAGCTTGATGATAAACATCTGCTCATTGAATCTCAGAAATTTTCTCAGAATTTCAAGATGAAATGTTCATCAAATGAGTCATGATCAATGATCTGTTTCTGCATGAAAAGCAGTTTCACAGCAACATTAAAGTTAAATCTTGAATTAATTCTGATTTTGCTGTCTTCAATCTTGATATCAAATTGACAGAATGAATTTGCAAAGACATTAACATTTATGTCACATCTTAACATTAAACTGTATGTGAATCATTGCTCTGAAAATAACAAACTTCTCTTAAAAGATTGCTTGCTGTTTCAAGATTAAAAAAAGATAAAAACAGATGAGAATGAGATTGATGTGACAGTAACAACTTTCATAAAAGAATAGAAACAACTTGTAGTGCTGACTGAATCAAAGTTGTACAAGACACATGTGAAGCATATCATTATTAATCAAAAAGATGTTTGAAATGAAATCAACAGAAGTAAAAGAAGAGTAACTCTGTATAATTTGTGAACATGCTGAGATCAAATACTAAAAGATGAATTTCACATGAAGAAGAGCAGAAATTCTAAGATCATAAGCATTTTATGAGCATTCAAACGTTGCATGCACTTCGTACTGTGAATTTATTCAAGCACATCTTTTGAGATCTTATCAAATGATTTAAATCACTATATGAAGATTCTGAAGCACTCTGATGAATGAAAGAATGAACACATTTTAAAGTCAAGTGATTCAGAGAAAGTGCTGTCATGAAACAAATCAATGTTCAATGCATTAAAACATAAGCATGATGTACAGATGAATGATGAACTGCAGAAAATTGCAAGAAAATTTGATAAATTTCTTACTCTTCTTATGATTCAATGTTTATCATTAATGAATTGATTCAACGTTCTCTGCATGAAGCTATCTTCTCATGAGATGCAAGATGTAAACTGTTCAATTATTGAGAAGTATAAAAAGATGCACACGAAACTTGAGAGCAAGACTACAAGAAGTGTAAAAGAAGAATTGCAAGTATGTGTTAATGACTGAATATCAGATGACAAGAAGAAATTAATGTTTATGTTCTTTTTCTTCAACTTTGTTCAAATTTCATGACAGATGAAACTGTGTACTACATTTTCATATCTTGTTGAATTGAAGACAAAGCATAATTTAATGTTTATTTGAACTAAACTTGTTCATAAGAAATGATTGACAATCATCAATAACTGTTTCTACAATGATAATATCAAGAAACTGTATGAATCAAGCAGCAAGTTACAGCAAGTCATGAAGATATTGAATAAATTTATAGTCATTGAAGACAATCAGAGAAAGAGAATTCTGATAATGTTCTTCTCTTCAATCATAGCAAAGATCATTTGATTGATACATCTACTTGAATTCTCTCAATCATAATTTCTATGTTTTGCATCATGCATGATGTTTTCAACTCATTGAATGTTGAGTATATTTGTTTCTTTACTAACAATGAGCTAGTATTTTATCAAGATTCGTGAAATGAACATTGCATTCTTTCATAGCGATTTAAGTCTTGAAAATCAACAGAGCTTAATTAATAGTTTTCAAGACATGAAAAAGAATGATTCTGATCTCAATATTCTGATTGAAACTACTGAAGTTCTAAAGACAGATTACATTCTTCATCATGCGTTTTAAGTGATATTGATGAAGCTCAACTATATGATTTAAATGAAACAGCAAACTTTTTTGAATCAATAAATATGATTAAATCGCGAAGAAAACGTAAGCATATTAATTTTATACTTTGAAATTCAATGTTGAAAAACTTATTAAAGATCATCAGATGTGATGTCAGATCTTTTAAAATGATACATATGATGATAGTAAAGTGAAAGAAATGAGTGATGAGAAGATGAAAGAGAATAATCAGATAGTAAAGATTGTATGAGAGACTTTAGTTTAGTGCTTTTGCTTCATAGTCTGTTAACTGTTATCAGCGAATTGTTGTTAGTTATTTCAATCAAAAGAAGTAATCATTGACAGTAGAAATATAGACATGATGACATAAGTAATAAGATGCTGTGTTTTGAAAATATTGAAAATGCGAGAAAAATAACATCATGTGTATATTTTCACTGTCGTAGAAATATGACAATTTACCATTTTTTACTCTGATTATTCAGATGATTTATCTTGTCAGATGATAATTTATCATTTTTTATTCTGTTTTTACATTAACAATGTATTTTCTAGATATTCTAGAAGTCACTAGAATCAAATTCACGTAAGACTTACAACGTGACTGTAACATAACTAAAGTTACATCTTTTTGTATTCATCAGATTATTATCATTTAGTCTTTCAACTATTAATACAGCTTTCATGATTATACTTTGTAATAATTATAAAATTCAAGTGTAATAAAAATCATTAATCTGTCTTAAAATCAAAATAACAGCATCTCATTTTTGCACATTCTTCATTGCATAGACAACATTGCATCTGTATTGCATTCATGTTTCTTCTAAGTCTTTGACATTCTTCAAGACTCACTGCAATTCTGTTGTATAAGAAAAATCAACATGTTCAGTATGAAATCTTCAATGATTTTCTACAATGAATTGCAGCAACATAACTGAATCAGAAAGATGATGCAGAAAGACTTAATGATTAACGATGATAAATGAAGTGAAATCATAATGATAATGAAGAAGAAGATGATATCTTCAAAGATATATGACATAAAACTTGATAATGAGCTGACAAAGAAAAAGCTTCAAATGATGACTGCAAAGATTATCATCATTTTCAACAAAAAGATTGAAAGCATATCACAGAATTGACTGCACAAGACATTGATGATCATGACTCAGTAACTGAACAACAACGAAAGATGAAAAGCACAACATCAAGAGCAAATATATGAAAATATTTAATGTCAAAGAAAGTCACAAGAAGAGATTAGAAATGACAATGCTGATCAACTATTGTTGATGTTGTGAAATGTTACAACGTTGCTGATGATAAAGAAATTAAATAATCAAACATCATTGATGAGTTTTATTCACTTAACTATGAATAAAAGACAAGAAGAGATTAATTTGCTGAACATGCAATTTAAAGAGTACAAAAAATTATTAATCAAGAAGAAAATTTACGACGTGATGAAGAATAGAATTTTTTATGACAGTGAAAATATGAAGTGAATTGAGATTGAAAATGAGCGATGCTGACAGACTGCGCAGATAGAAATGATAGCAAAGAACTGCTGTCACTTTCAGTTCATCATTGATTGACTTTCTTCAGATCAGTAACTAGAAAATTGTAAAGACTATATTAATTCGCTCATTGACTTTGAAAGTAGTAGAATCAATCTTCACTACTTCAACATTTGAGAATACGCTTGAATCATTAATCAAATGTCACAAACTGCAATCATGAAAGATTTTGAAAAAAAGATGTAATAGTTAGATTAAGAAAGATTACATGCATGCAGAACTCAAGAACGAAAATTCAAGAAGAGTAAAAAAATAATTGAAAGCACATGTTGATGCTCTGATTTCATTAACAGCAAAAATCATGTTTGTGCTATACAAGTTTGTGAAGAAGATTTCATAATCAATGAGTGAAAGTTTTATTACTTTTTGAACTAATAATATTTGCAACATTTCAGTTTTAAAGCAAAGTCTTTGATACATCATCAGCAAAAACTTACTCTTTAGCAACAAAGATTTCACAAAGAAGAAGTGATTGACACTCATGAAAGAGACACTCGATCATCAAGAAATCTCTCAGTAAACATTACTCAATCTTTGTCAAGATCTTTAATGATGAGATTATCATCTGCAATATCTGCTCTACAAACTTTTTGTTCAAGCACAAGTACTTTTTTGAACGAAGATTGTAAGCAATTTTGTCAATGAAATGAGATTTCTGTCAATGTTAAAGAGTTTAGATAAATTGATGCAGTCACAGAATTACAAGTGTAAGAGTGTATTTAATGATAGATTGAGAATCGAATTTGAATATTAATGATGATCTCAAGAATAAAAGTCTCTGTCACAAATGTTATGATTCTTCAAATGAATTTTGAGTAATCAGCTGTTTTCATGTTTACTGCAAAGAGTGTTTTAACACTCTCGTTTATAAAGTCATCAAGCATGATGAAAAGTAAACTGCATGTTTAGATTGTGACAGCATTTACATTGAGTCTCAATCATGCAATAAATTAAAAGAATTGCAAATGAATATTAAAGACAGTGAAAGAACTTTCTCATGCACTTGCAAAGATTTTGAACAAAATCTCAAATGAATTAATTTCAACAACTTGATTCTTTCATCTTTGAAAACAATGACGATGCAGATGCAGATTGAGCTGTGATTAATGAAGAAGTTAAACAAGAAAATCATCATCTTTACTCAGTTTCACATGCTGTAAGCTCTCATTGTGTCATGAGTTTTCTGACTTGAGAACAAGCTAATTGCAAAACAGCATGAAAGTGCTGAGTCATTTCTTTCAACAGCGTGACTGAGTCTTTGTCAACTATTACGACAAAATGAGTCAGAAAGCTCATGATCACATTATCATCATGTTTTGCAATGATTCAATCACGAAGATCATGATCATCTTTCTCAAATGCAATGATATTAAGCTTAATCTCATCATGATCTTGCATATCATTTGCATTGATCTATGATGAAACAGCAGCGTGAAACAACAAGTTTTCTGTCACGTCTTTTGCATCGATTAATTCTTCAAAATCTTCATCATTTATCTTGTCATCAAGAACAGCATCAACAAGAAACTGCAGATGCTGCAGAACAGCAAGCGTAAAATCATTGATGTTATCATTAATAATGTCAAGATGCTGAATCAGCTGAGCTTAATGAAGTTGATGTGACTGTTTGAATCAATGAGTGTCAAAAAGAATAAGAAGTCATTTATTCTGATAAATGAAAGCAAGAAGAATGAGAATGTTAATAAGAAAACATCAGCGATGAGAGATTATGAGTTGAGAGTGAAAAAGATGTTGATTGTGATTTCATGAATTTAAGTTCTTTTCTTCTTCTTTTTTCTTCTTTTGACACATCATTTCTTTCATATCGCTATTCTCTTTTCGCTTTTCTTCTTTTCTCACTCTTTAGTACTTTTCAATTAGCAATAAACATGTCGTTTGCATACTGCTGTTACGAAGCGTGTCGACATTGAATAGAATCTAGTCAATAGACTCTAGAAATTTCGATATGTGAACAAGAAACAACGATGTTTCGAATCGAAATATGCTGAAACATTTCATCTATTCGAGCTCTAGCAAATCGACTACTTCGTCTCTTTGTTCGCTCTACTATAGATACAGCTCGAAACTGTCTTCTTTCTTCTGTATTCTTAGTTTCCTAGTTAGAGCTATCTCTATTGATCAAACATTCTATTCAGCTACGCACTATCTCGCTGCAGTGTGATTAGATTCTAGGCATGATTTCAACATTAAACTAAGAATTTGTTTACCACATGATATTGATTTCATTACTCATTCAAGTCACTCGTACAGACGAATCGAGTCTAAAGAAATTTGTTTACCTGGTGATTGACAACATCGAAAGACAGAACAACATCAGGAAATCAATAGAATCAACGAGAACATATGATCGTTGAATTGCTAGAGAATCTACCGCTCATTCAGTAGCATCAATTCATTTGATTAATAGAATCAACGATAAAGAATCTTCGTGAATTGCTTAAGAATCAACTCATTCTTGTGAAGCAGACGAGTGAAAATAAGCTGTTTAATCTCTTCTCAAAAAGCTCGTGAATCAGTCGAGTCAAAATAATCTGTGTCATCAAATTTGATTTGACTCGATTCAAATTCAGATCAATTTAGTGAGTCTGCTACAAAGACGCTGTCAATGCGATGATCTATCTACTCTCATCGTCTTATCTATCAGTGAACCTGATTCTACGTTCACGTGCAACTAGTGAGTCTGCTTCAATGATCACTCTATTTCACATAGTGAGTCTGCTACAATAGACATTTGACGAGTTGATTTGAAAGATCAATAGAAAGATTGATAGAAAGGCGAGCATCAGAGCTCTTTAGTCACTGTCGCTATAAGCTACACTACAAGTCATAGAAACATGACTTTTAAAGAGAAGAGAGTAATGTTACGAAGCGTGTCGACATTGAATAAAGTCTAGTCAATAGGTTCTAGAGATTTCGATATGTGAACAAGAAATAACGATGTTTCGAATCAAAATATGCTGAAACATTTCATCTATTCGAGTTCTAGCAAATCGACTACTTCGCTTCTTTGTTCGCTCTACTATAGATACAGCTCGAAACTGTCTTCTTTCTTCTGTATTCTTAGTTTTCTAGTTAAAGCTATCTCTATTGATCAAACATTCTATTCAGCTACGCACTATCTCGCTGCAGTGTGATTAGATTCTAGGCACGATTTCAACATTAAACTAAGAATTCGTTAATTCTACGATACGAGTATCAATATTCATTCAAGACACTCGATGAACAACGAAATGAGTATAAAGAAATTTGTTTACCTGATGATCAACGACATCGAAAGACAGAACAACATCAGAAGATCAATAGAATCAACGAGAACATATGATCGTTGAATTGCTAGAGAATCTATCGCTCATTCAGTAGCATCGATTCACTCAATCAATAGAATCAACAAAAACATATGATCGTTGATTACTAGAGAATCACAAATTCTCTCTCTCACTCTCAAAAAGCTTGTGAATCAGTCGAGTCAAAATAATCTGTGTCATCAAATTCGATTCGACTCGATTCAAATTCAGATCAATTTAGTGAGTCTGCTACAAAGATGCTGTCAATGCAATGATCTATCTACTCTTATCATCTTATCTATCAGTAAACCTGATTCTACGTTCACATGCAAATAGTGAGTCTGCTACAATGACAAGTCGAAAGTTGATCTCTTCAATGAGCAAGTCGACTAGTGAGTCTGCTTCAATGACACTCTTCGTTAATGCAATGATCTATCTACTCTCATCGCTCGATCTATCAGTGAATCAATCTATCTCGCGTTCACGTGCAACTAGTGAGTCTGCTTCAATGATCATTCTATCTCACATAGTGAGTCTGCTACAATAGACATTTGACGAGTTGATTTGAAAGATCAATAGAAAGGTTGATAGAAAGACGAGCATCAGAGCTTTCTAGTCGCTGTCGCTATGAGCTACACTACAAGTCATAGAGACATGACTTTTAAAGAGAAGAGAGTAATGTTACGAAGCATGTCGACATTGAATAGAATCTAGTCAATAGGTTCTAGAGATTTTGATATGTGAACAAGAAATAACGATGTTTCGAATCGAAATATGCTGAAACATTTCATCTATTCGAGTTCTAGCAAAACGACTACTTCGCTTCTTTGTTCGCTCTACTATAGATACAGCTCGAAACTGTCTTCTTTCTTCTGTATTCTTAGTTTTCTAGTTAGAGCTACCTCTATTGATCAAACATTCTATTCAGTTACGCACTATCTCGCTGCAGTGTGATTAGATTCTAGGCACGGTTTCAACAACTGCATGCATGCATGCATTCACTCACTCAGCTCAGCTGATTCAACTTCACTCACATAAACAACATTATTCATCTTATTCTGTATTTTACTCAAATCAATGAAATTCTTCTTGAACATCTCAACAGTTTCTGTATGTGAAACGCAAAGTAACTTAAAGAATGAAAAGAATTCTTCTACTTGATTTTAATCATTCAACAATGCTTTCTCATTAAATCTCTGCAGACTATAAAGTTCTGAAACAAATGATTCTTGATGATCTGAGCTTTGTTAAGCATGATATGATGAAAATGAACTTGATGAAAGATATCATGATTCTTCTTGTACATCTTTATTCATCATTCTCATTTACAAAGTCATTAAGCATGATAAAGAGCAAACTGCATGTTTAAATTTAACTGCAACATTATGTACATCAAGTCTCAATCATGTGATGAGTGAGACTCAGAGTTCTTCAGCAATAAAATGCACAGTTCGTGTTCTCAGTTTGCACATACAAAGACAAATTTATCATAAATTCTTTGAAATTTATCTTAAGTAATCAGAGTTCTTCAGCAATAAAATGTGCAGTTCACATTCTCAGTTTACACATGCAAAGATAAATTTATCATAAATTACTCAAAATTTATCTCTGATAATCAGAGTTCTTCAGCAATAATATTTATAGTTTGCATTCTCACTTTGTAAAAATAATTTATCGAATTTTTTCTTAAATTTATTTTAAATAATCAGCTTGAACTTAGAGTTCTTCAACAATAAGATTTACAGTTCGCATTCTCAGTTTGCATGTGCAATGATAAATTACCGCAAATTTTCAAATCTATTTACACTTTTGAGTAAATCATGAAAACATTATCACAATCTTGATGCAATGAAGTTAGAACATGAATCTGACAAAGTAAATGAGCACTAAAATGCTAATTTACTCATTCTCAGTCAATAATTGAACATAATAGTGTTAACAACAACAAAGTTACATGCTTTCAAAGATTGCATATCTTTAAGTACATGCTGTGTCTTTTTCTTCTTCACTCTTTTTCCCTTTTATCTCAGAACTTGATTGCATTCATCAGTTCATCATGTATCAATCATTATTTCACGTCATCTTCTAAGTGAACTGTCATGACAAGTAATAAGAACAAGAAGAACTTGAACACTGCAATTGATAGTCAGATGCATAGCATGTATTATGAATTGTTGACATGCAATTAACTGACTCAATAATCATGTTTAGTTCATTTATTAACAAGATGTCAAAAGAAAAGTTGAGAAAGCAAGCAACAATTTTGACATATCATTGAAAGAATCTGAACTCAGATTTAAAAGATAAGAACGCAAGTTTCTTAACACATTGAACAGCTTAAATGATGATTTATCATCTTAAAAACAGTAATCTGCAGAATAATTGTAGAAGAAGACAAAATTAATGTCAATATCATCATGTATATTTTCAGCTAATATGATTTCAACATAGTTCATTAGAATCATTTGATTTTTCAAGAACATCTTGTCAAAGAAAAAGATGCATCAATATAAACAGCATTCTCACTTGTCGTTATCAATCTTGTCATCTTTTCAGCTCAATGAGCGAATCTCAAAGTTTCAAAGATTAATAGAATTTTTGTCAAGTTCTCTTGCATTAAGTTTATGATACAATGCAGCACAGATTAATAATTCAAATGACAACTCTAGAAAAATTCTTTGAGCAGAATTCAGACGATGATCAAGAACAGTCTCTGCTGCAGCTCATGTCGATGTGCTTAGATACATAGAATTCATTCTACTGACAACAATTATGACGTGTGAATTAAAGAAGAGCATAACATCATGATCAGAGCTGCAATGAGTTTTCTTGAGCAATCTTATGTGCAATCTCTGAAACAGAAATCACGTACATCAATTAAAACACAAATCATGAATGAACTACTTTATTGTGAAAAGATCAACAATAAACAAAGCTTGAAAGATAATGTGCAACTTAAATCTTGTTATATCATTAATAAATTGATAGATACAATTATATAATTCTATCAAACAATATTAAGCATAAATAATGTTTCAGATTCAAGATGTAGTGAAGAATCATTATATTTTTTTATAAGAAAATCAATACATTGAACTATGTTATCAGATTGTTAGTTAATGATAACTTCATCAACTCTGATATTGAAAAGATAAACATCTTTACAGACGTGATGCATTGACTGACATGTACTTAGTCTGAAGAATGTTGTTTTCTAGTCTTGATGATCATAAAGATCATTGCTGTCTTATTTTTCAATCAAGAAGATTGTAGTCTTGATCAATTATTAAACACAAGAATTATGTTTGCTGAATTAAAAGATAAAATCATGATACTCATAGCAATCGCGATTCAACATGTCATCAATGAATGAACAAGTGATCAGAAGAAGATTGAGAAATGAGAAGAAACTGCAGTAGAAAGTATAATATCTCAACTGTCAATGTTCTTTTATGCTTTATCTTTAAAATAATTGAACAATGATTGATTAACATGTGACAGTAACATATAAGCGAATAATCAAGAGCTGATGAAAGTAAATTGAGACTTGAAGAAATTTGATATTAAGCATGCTGCATGAACACGTTGTAAATTATGTTAAATATTACAAAAATATCGTATTCAATTGCATTTTTGCAACGTATAATTTCAATTGCAATCAAATAAATGATTTATTGACTATTAACGCATCTTGAAAAATCATCAGAGAATATTCTTTCTCTTCTCTCACTGATTCAAGATACTTGTTGATGTATTCTGTGAATGAAATCTCTAGTTTCATAAGAAATCGAACATCGCAGCTTGAAAAGTCAAACAACACAGAAATCGCGATAGAAAAGACAAAGAATACAACAAATCAATCAGAATCAATGAATAGCAATAAACATGAAACACTTCAAGAAATATTGAATGATGAACAGAATCAAGATCAGAAGAATGATTCAGATGTGAGCATTCGTTTTTCAGCTATAGAAATGAGTGATAACTAATGCAAGATAAATGTCTGAAGAATTCAAAAACACAACTGAAGTTGAATCTGATCAGATTTCGCTTGACGAAGTCAAAGATACATATCAACTATGAACATCAAAGATGAAAGATAGTTGAAAGATGAGCTATGCTTAATCATTCAACAACTTTCGCAAGCAGTTGAAGATAAACACTAAGATTCTGTATTATCAAAGAACAAATGAAAGTGAATATGTATTGACATTTGAAAACAAGTATCAGATTTTTCTGAAGAAAGTAAAGAAGAAATTGAATGTCAATGTTGATGTTCAACGAGAAAGTAAGAGTAATTATATAGAACTCAAGTGATAGTAGTAGAATATTTTGTATATGAACAATGAATACAATCATGAGTTGCTTTGATGCTTTTACAACGTGCTTGCAAGAATGAAGAATTGTACAAGACATTATGAAATACACAAACTTGTCTTCAAGAAATTAAAACTTTTGAGCAGTGCACAACATGATGTTTCAATGCAACAACGAGGTAAATCTGAGTAAAATGTCTCAATTTATTTATCATGAAATAATGACGTGATAAGTATTTGTCAAGAAATGTGCACAGATTACAAATTTCACATACTGATAATAATGAGTGCTGAATGTGAACACTGATTAGATGATACATATTGCGCATTGTATTATTTGAGCATAAAAAGCAAATGACTGTCATCAAAAGATACAAGCGCTTGTAACTAGCTATTAGTTGTTGATGAGTGACTATTAAAGCTTGTGAGCTAAAAGCTTGACTAAACAGATGTTTTTGACTGATGCTAGCTTAATGAGCTTGTAGTCAGTTTTAGCTGGTTTCGTCAAATGATCAATGCATGTAGTGCTCTTTTTCAAGATTTGTTGTATGTATGTTGTGATTATTATTATTAAACTCTTTATCAAATTCTTTATCAAACTCTTGATCAAATGCTTTATTAAATTTTCTATTGAGCTTTCTATCAAGCTTTCTATTGAACATTTTATTAAATTTTCTATTAAACTCTTAATTAAACTCTTTATTAAATGCTTTATTAAATGCTTTATCAAATGCTTTATTAAACTTTCTACATGCTTCAAATTATAAATGCATAACATGAGTTAAATGATTAACAATGAGATTCATTTATATCTGATGTTGACTACAAATCTTTTGATTCTATTCTTGAATAGAAGTAAGAAGAGTCTTGAGATCTCAATTTAATGCAATTCAAATGATGTTAGAATATTATGTAAGCAGAAAAGTTGATCGTGCAGAGTTTTCATCTACGCGACAGCATTCTTTCTAACAGTCACAATCAATCTATGAAGAAGATTAATGACATGTCAATGTCAGTAAGAGATGAAAAGATATTTAGTGAAAAAGTCAATCTTAGTATGAAAGTCATGACTACAAGTGATCAAAGAATTTGCAACTCATTGACTGCATTGATATACTGAAATGTCTTTATTACATCAATAATGTTGTTGAGTAATTGATGAAAAGATATTAAATAAAATAGTTAATCTCAGTCTGAAAGTCGTGACTACAGTGCTTGAAGAAGTAGTGACTCATCAATTATGCTGATATACTGAAAAGACTTAAACTCATTTTCTTTACTTAACGTCAAGTCATATATTTATCTACATGAAAAATTGAGAATGCAGAAGAATAATCAGAACGCATTCTTCTTTATTGATCAGAATCAAATCATTTAATGATTGTGATTGCACATTTATACTAACAATTCATTCAACGTCTACGTGACATAAGTTAAATCAAAAGAAGAAAAGAATTATTTAATACAATTACACTTTATCTTCTCATTATGTGCATCTTTCTTTCATCATATATTTCTCTGCTCAATGAATGATAATCATTGAGCGAGAGAACACAGCTATCTGTTACGATTCTAGTCTTCGTTTATTCTTCATCTAGTCTTCGCCTGATTTCATTCTAATCGAGTCTAGTAAGAATCTGATCTAAAAATGATGTCATTGAAACTCTGCATCATATGTGTAAGATGTCAACTCAATCAAGTCTAGCACAAAGCTGAGAAATATACATATAAGAATTGAGTTCTTTTCTGTAGATACTTTTCTTTCTTAGCATTTATTTATTAGTTAAATGACATTTCTATGACTCGCTCTAGATTGACTTCTAACACTATTGACTACAATCATAAGCATCATGAATGCAAAGAAAACATCTTCATCTTTGAATTAAGAATTGAATTGAGACATTGTTTATAAAGAATACTATCTATGAAGAGTAGAGCAAAAATGATGTGACATAATCAAACAGCATAAACACTCTCATCAAGAGTTTACTAAAGCATCACACGTTGAATAGAAGTTATAAATTCAAACATAATACATAGTTTTAAAACTCACTGTCTTGATGACATTGAAGTCATTGTATAGTCGATGAGCAATTTTATTTCTCAAAGAGTTTTGTTCATTCATATAAATAGCATAGTTTCTTTCATGAGTTGAATTTAAATGAATGTCACAAAAGTGTATGAATTTAAATCAAATCAAATCAAATCAAACATAAGTTAAACAATGCTTCAAACAATGCTTTTTACAAAGCTTGAAAAGTTGAGAACAGTACTATTATCTTTGTAATTAGTAATCTTCGCTCTCAGTTGAAGATTAACATTAGAAAATTCAAAGAATTTAAAGTATTTATTTCTTCTTACTTCTTTCTTTCTTCATAGTTTTACTTTCTAAAACAATAACAATCATATTTTAATAATGTTAACTAACTTAATAAAATACATTCTTCATGACTTAATATCAAACTTTCTATCAAATTCTTTACTGAGCTTTCTGTTATGAGTTTGCATAAAGCAAATCATATAAGTGTATTTTAACTAGAAGTTCAAAGCTGAAGTAAAAAGAAAATGCAATATGTGTTAGAGATAAGCATAGAGCGAGTCATATGAGTGTAATGTAACGAGTATATAAATGCTAAGAAAGAAAAGTATCTAGAAAGAAAAGATCGACTATCTATATGACTCAGAAGAACATAAGCTAACTCTGAATAGAATTGGCCTCGAAACAACCCTATAGCCTAGCGACGAGCGGTCGACGATAGTCAGTAGAAAAATCAATAAAAAGATTGATAGAAAATGTTAAAAATTAGTATAAAGCGAGTCATATGAGTGTCATTTAACTAGAAGATAAATGCTAAGAAAGAAAGATAGCTACAGAAAAGAAGCTGACTACATATGTGTGTTTCTCAGTCAATGCTAAACTCAATAGAAACTAGTCAAGATGACGAAGCGAGAATAAATTTGACAAGACTAGAAGATTGAGTCTGACAAGACTAGAATCATGACATTATCTTTTTTCTTTGACAATTTATGTTCACATGAATGTATTTTCTGCTCAACTTGATTGATTGCTTAATCATAATTTCACAGACTCAGATCTGTTAAATCGTGATTGATTGAATTGTTGATTAACGTGATTTGTTCAAGTATTGAATATGAAAATCATCAATGATCTTCTGAGTGTTTATAAATTCATCGTCATCAGCGTTGTATCAATTGAAATCATTGTCATAATCATTTCATTTGATTCTATACTGTAGTCATCTTTGATATCAATGAAAATTCAATATATTATTGATTTCTTACTTATCTTCATCATTTATCACTATTGAATCTGAGAGTTTGTTCTTTTGATCTGACAAGAAGTCGTTGACAACAGAGCGAAGCAGATCAGAATGAAATACATTATGAACATGCATAAACTCTGATAATTTCAGTTTATATGAAGAGTCGATGAAATTTAAATTAATGAAAGAATCAAGCATTTTATTATTTAGCTTCTTGAAAAATCTCACTGTAACAATGTTTCTTTCATTGAGAAACATCTTTGATTCAATCTTATAATTAACTTCTTTTCTATGCTTATTGACTTGTTTCATCATTTGTTTCTGTGTTTTGACTAGTGACTCGTGAGCAAACTTCAGTATTTTGTTCATATGTTCAGATATATTCTTGATCTTAATCATCTGCAAGCATTCACGAAAACTTTCATATTTGATAACATTGAATTCAAAGCTCATACGAGAATGAAAGTCTTTGTTTAGAAAGAAAGAAATCAAGAAGATAACTGAGAACAGAGCATTATTGTCAACGAACTCAATCATGAGTAGTAGCTTAGCTCAGTCATTCTGCATGTATGAACAGAAGAATCAAAGATATCTTTCAACGTTGTGATTGACTTATTCACTTTAATCATTAATCTGAAGATAATAAACTGTAAAGAGTTGCAGATTAATGCTTAGTCTTTTGCAAAGCGACTTTCATAAAATGAAGATAAACTGAGAATCTCAATTCAAAACAATGAAATCGAGTAAATCATGTATTCAATATATTCACTGAAGCATTAGCTCAGCTGTTTTTTCTGCTGTGATTTTCTCATCATCAGTGAAGCAAGAAATATAATGTTGTTTCTTTGTCAGTTTACATATCATTATTAGTATGATGTTGTTATCTTTCAAAAGAAATAAGTTGATGATGAAATTCATAACTATGTTCTTTCATTACTGTTCAAGTATGAGTAGAAATTGTAATAGTTCATTGAATTTATTTCAAGAAGTCTTTGATCATTGACAAATGTAGCAGTTTTGAATATATTGATTTATTGTCTTTTGCATTGAAGATTAATAGTAGTATCTTCTTATGATCTTCATCGTTCTGAGAATTTCGAAATGATCAATAGAAGATTGATCATGAACTTCGTGAATTAACTTCATTTGAAGATGCTAATTAAAGAAAACTCATAAAAGATCATCTTGATATAATATTTCATTCTGAACTCGACAATTTCTTAATTTAGTATCTTCATATTGAGCTTTATCTTTTAATATGACTTCATGAAGTAAAATACAATTTTTATTGATTCTGTTAACTTCTAGAATCAATTAATAAATTGATTCATCATTCTCTTTCTTTTCTAAATCAATGATTTTCATTCAATTCAACATAAGAATTGTAGTTCACTGATAACAACATTGTTCATTCTCAAGACTTCTAGAAACTGAATTGACTTAACAAGTCAATGCATCAACTTTGATGTTTTATTTGTCTGAATGATACATGATTTTAAAGTTGAAGTTGACGAGTTTTTGTACTCAGCGCATTTAACATCTACTTAGCTCTTTATCTTTCATTAATGATGTTAAAGCTTGATGATCAGTGAACATCTTAATGAGTAGCTCAGTCAATTTCAGCTCAGATCATCAATGCTTAAAAACATGAATGATTGCTAGTAGTTTCTTGTCATAAATCTTGTAATTGCACTCAGTGAAACTTAGATTCTTGCTGTAGTAAATCATTGAATGCAATGTTTCTTCGTCATCATACTGAGAAAGTATATCATCATTGACGTAGTTAAATGAGTCTGTTTCAAGAATAGTCTTTCTATTCTGATCAAAATGACGAAAAATAGAGACTTCAATCATTCATTTCTTTATATGATCAAAGATCATTTGACAAGCTTGATTTCATTCAAATATTATCTCTTTTTGAGTTAGTTGAATCAAAGAATGAACAATCTTCGAAAAGTTTTTTATAAAACGTTGATAGAAATTGCAGAAGTTGATGAAGAACTGCATCTGAGTGAGATTTGTAAAAGTAGATCATTCAACTACTGCTTGTACTTTTCTGAGATTCATCTTTAGTTCTTCAATGAATAGTAATAGTTTCAGAAAGAAAATCTTCTGAACATGAAACTTGCATTTGTTTATATTCATCTGAAGATCAGTCTCTTGTAGTCTATGTAGAACTAATTGTACGTGTCGCTTATGTTTCTTCAGTATTTTGCTGTAAATGATAATGTCATCTAGATAAATCTGACAAAACTGATGAAGATAGTTAAATAGCACGTCGTTCATATAGTGTTGATAGAAAGTCAAGTCGTTGATTAATTCAAAAGACATCATATGATATTTGTAGAAATCAAAAAAAGTGATAAAGATAGTCAAATCTTTGCTATCTGAATGCATGCGTAGTTTGTTGAACGTGACAATGATGTTCAATTGAGTCAGATACTTGCTTTCTTGTATACGAATGAGAGTTTCGTCTATTAATGACAAAGAGTAGTGATTTCGTTTGATCAAAGTATTAAGCTTTCTGTAATCAACGCAGAAACGTAAGCTATCGTCTTTCTTTTTAATGAATAGTATGAGTGAAGCATATGAAGCTGAGTTAGAAGATATAAAGTCTTTATTCAGATGTTTAATCAGATAATTCTTCATCTTTTGAAGCTTGTAGTCAAACATATGATAAAGATGACTTCAAGAAGACGTTCTTTCGTTGATTAACTCAATTTTATAATCATAGAGATAATGAAAGAATAGTTGATCAGTCATCGCTTGATTAAACATGTCTAGATAGTCATAATATTTCAAAGAAAGCTTAGCTTTGACTTTTTTCAAGATTTCTTTATGTGAAAGCTCTTGTATATTTACATCTTCAAGTTTATTTCTAGCTGTTTTTAGAAGTCAATCAATTTTCGTGATGATGATCGCGAAAGTAGTCACATTCAATCATTTGACTAGTGATTTATATGCTGCAGTTTTTATCATTGCTATGTTCATTGAATTAAAAGACGAAGACTTAACTGAATTAAATGATTTCATGATTTTACTGAATGAAGATGACTTCTTGCTGAGTCGAGTGATAACAGAAGAGATAAATCTCTTTAGTATTTAAGTAGAGATTGAACTCTTCTGTTCTATCGCGATTTTCTTGCTTGAAAGAACAGTTGAATGAGCTTTGATAGAAGCTTTGATATAAGCTTCGAAACTAGAAAATTGAAGATGATCATCTCTCATATCAATAGTTATCTTGATCTTGTTCATTCATATTTTTTCAAGAATCATCTGATGTTGATCTAATCAAGTGATCAGCATAAAGACAAAATGTTTCATATGATCTTGAACAGTTAGATTTGAATAAATTGCATGAGTAATGAGCTTTTTTGCATAATGATCATCGAATTTTCTTATTGATTTAAGCTTGATTAAAGATAAAGATTTGATTTGCAAATGATCATAAACATTCTGCGCGATTAATTCATCAATAAACAAATAGTCAGCTGCTTCAATGTTAATCAATGACTTTAATGAGTAATTAATTTCATTGCTAAATAGTACACATTCAATAGTCAAAGATTTCAAAGCAAAAAGATCATTTGAGCTGCTTATTGTTGAAGAAATTAACACATTTTTCATCATGTCTTTAATGAAAGTCACTAGTTTTTTGCCTCATTCTTCAATTTCTCTGTAAATAATTTCTTCTCTTCTTTTAACATGATGATCTCATTGAGACAAGAGATGAATGCACAAGATGTCAAAGTACTAATCTTCAGCTGAGAGCAGTTCTTTGAAAGATGACTCAATACTTTGCAGTTGAAGCAAATGATTGACATTTTTGATCATTCAGATTTAAGAATGGAAAAAGTAGCGAGTTGAACATGACTAGTAGTCAAGACTGAAGTTGATATTGACGAAGAAACAAAATGTTTTTTCAAAGCTGCTATCAATTTGACTGTTTATTGCTCATCACGTAGCTGATAATTGACTTGTTGTTTGTTATTCACATCTTGAAGAAAGATCTTAAGCTTATTAAGTGAGCTAAACTTTATGAGGCAAACTGACAACGCGTTCTGAAGATGATTGTTAATTTTATTCTGAATGTTGTTCATCAGAGTGATATCATCATAGTTCAGAAATAGACTGATCGCATCAAGTTGAATACTTAAGTTCAAGTTGAGTACTCAACTCATCAAGACTCAATTCGAGTTAGAATTCTTGACTCAAGTATTCAAGTTGAGTTGAGATGTTCAACTTAAGTATTTGAGTTGAGTCAGAGAATTGAAATCGAGTATTGACTTGAAATTTTTGACTTAACTTGTCAAGACATGAAGATAAATAGATAAATGTTTTATTATAACTTTCTATTATGACTTTCTATCAAATAATCTTCATGTTTTTCTTCATGTTTCTCTTTATGACTTTCTATCAAAAAGATAATGCAAAAAGATAATGCAAAGGCGAAAAATCGGAAAAATTTCTATATTTAGCTCTCTTGACGTCATATTCGATTTCTTGATGAGTTAAGTCGAAAATTCAAATTGAGTATCAACTTAAGATTGATATCAGGTCAAGTCAGAATGTTGAAATCGAGTATTCAAGTTGAATCAGAAGATTGATATCAAGTACTTGAGTTGAGTCAGAAGATTGATATTGAAACTCGACTTGATGATCAGTCTATTTAGAAAGCTGAATATTCTAGTGAATTCTGAATAGAAAGAGCTGAAGAGCTTGTTGAGCTGCTTCAGAGTAACATATTTGCAACGACACTTTCAAATCAGATTCTGATCTTCGTAAATTTCTTTCAGATGTTTCAGTAGCTCTGATAGTGACTGATAGAATGAGAAAGCATCAACATGATGCTTTGCATAAATTTGCTGATCAGCATCATCTTCTAGTCTGAAAATCACATAAATAATATGAATCTTTTCAGTAGAATAATAATTCTTGTTGACATTGAGCTTGTCAGCTATTTTGATGTTTCATGTCTCTCAGATAAAGTCATTTGTTTCAATGAAGATGAGTGAATTCAAAAGCTTAATGAACTTGTGATGATCATTCTTGTTTTTGTTATCAGATAGAGTAGAAAATTCTCGTTGAGAGCAAACTTCTTTCTGATTGACTCATTGCTCAGCTGACTGAGTATCTTGACGAGACATAAATCAATCAGCTTGATGTTGTTTTACTCTGAAGTTTAATCACTCATCTTGTAACTGATTGATCTTTTTCTCTAACTCATCATTTTTATCAAAAGTGACTTCTAGTTATTTTACTCTCTTTTTGTGATCTTCTTATATGAGAAGTCAATGTTCATTGAGTTGTAGAGTCAAGTTTCGCTGACTTTGAAGCTCGTTCAGCATATTGATGACTTCGTTGAGTTGATTGCTGACTCAATGAAACAGTTGTTTTTTGATGTTTATGTTTCATGAGATGACAGCTTTCTCAGCTTCAACTGAAGCATCAATGAGTAAAAGTGAAACTCTTCTACTGACAGTGCTTTTAAGCAGATGAGTTGTTTAAAACTCAACTGACTTGATGTTACATATCATGATGAGAGAAGATAAAAGTTGTTGAGATAAAAGTAAATGAGAGATTGATGTTTTTTGATGAGTGAAAATTCAAAGAATTTCTTGTGAATTTCAGATAATAATTGAGTGCTTTATTTAAAGAATTTCTTGCAAATAAAATGATGAAAATAAGTGTAGAATCAAAGAATTTCTTGCAATTTAAAATGATGATGCAAATTTGAAGAATCTCTTGCAAATTTTTCTTACTGAATAGATTGTTTCATATCATTTATTCATTGATAGCAGAGTAGTTAATGAGCATTTATCTAATGGTAGAAATCAGCATAAAGCGAGTCATATGAGTGTCATTTAACTAGAAGATAAATGCTAAGAAAGAAAGATAGTTACAGAAAAGAAGCTGACTACATATGTGTATTTCTCAGTCAACGTTAAACTCAATAAAGACTAGTCAAGATGACGAAGCGAGAATAAATCTGACAAGACTAGAAGACTGAGTTTGACAAGACTAAAATCATGACAGAAAAGTTGATAGAAAGATTGATAGAAAAATCAATAGAAAGATTGATAGAAAGATCAATTGAAAGATCAGTAGAAAGCTCACTAAATGACTCAATCAAAAGATAAGTAAAAAAGCTCACTAAATAACTTGATTAAAAAATCAGTAGAAAGCTTACTAAATGACTTAATCAAAAGATCAGTAGAAAGCTCACTAGTAAAAAGATTAATAAAAAGATTGATTGAAAAATCAGTAGAAAGATCAGTGAAAAGCTCAGTAGAAAGCATTGTTTAAAGCATTGTTTAATGTGTTTTGTGCACTTAATTAATGCATTTAATAAAGCGTTTAATAAAGCATTTAATAGAAAGTTCAATAGAAAGTAGAGTGACAAGTAATTTAGTAAATGAGTAAGTAGATAAATGAGTAAAGTGAAAAGTAAATGAGTAAGTAAAGTGATGAGTAAATGAGCGAGTAGTTAAATGAGTAGAATGAAGAGTAGATGAGTGAGTAGAGTGATGAGTAAATGAGTGAGTAGAATAAAGAGTAGAATAAAGAGTAAATGAGTGAGTAAAGTGATGAGTAAATGAGTGAGTAGTTAAACAAGTAAAGTGAAGAGTAAATGAGTGAGTAGAGTGATGAGTAAATAAGCAAGTAGCTAGATAAGTAGAGTGAAAAGTAAATAAGTGAGTAAAGTGAAAAGTAAATGAGTGAGTAGTTAAATGAGTAGAATGAAGAGTAAATGAGTGATTAGCTAAATGAGTAAAGTGAAGAGTAAATGAGTGAGTAGTAAACTGAATGCAACAAAAGAAATGAAAGTGATGAAAGTGATGAAAGTGATGAAAGTGATGAAAGCAACGAAAGTGTAATTCAGTTCAATGATATATGAATAAATGCAGATTCAGTTCAACGACATATGAAATGATTGCAGATTTTATTCATAAAATCTGATTACATTTAAATGAACTAAGCTAAAATTTCAACTTTATTTCGCTTTAAGTGACAAATGTTTCTTTAGCTAAACTCAATAATTCAGTTCACTTTTCAAACTGCAAATGAACGTGAGTTTTTATTGAGATTGTGTCTAGATCATTCAATCAAAGAGACTCAAGACTGATATGTATGTATTGCTCTTTAAAGATAGCTATAACAAGACATTAAGAATACAGAAGAGAAAGAGTGCAAGCTCTTCTATAAATAATGACTTGAGACTGCGCTAGACTTGATACAGATATGATGTAATATGTCAAATGTGTTTGTTTAAAAGAATGATGAAAGAGATGAATGAAGAAAGTGCTGAACAATGAAAAGAAGTGCTGAGAATGACTTGAAGAAATGCGCTAGATTCAAACTAGACATAGCATCATGACTTGTTCTAATCAAATTAATTAGAATTAGATCTGAACTTTGATCAATTCAAACATGTTCATAACATTATCTTTCTCTTTGAACATTCATGTTTGCATGAATAGAAAAGAAATAAAAGCAAAAAAATTCATCGTGTTTTCAATTTAGTGCAACTTATTCGAGTATAGCTTGTGAAATTCATTCAGAACTTTCTTTGAGTCATCGAATTTTTCTTTATCGACATAGTATCATTCGTCGTCATGATCTATCTCAATTCATTTGATCTTGTATTGTAGTCTTTCTTTATATCGTCTGAAGTTCAATATATTGTCTACTTTTCAATGCTCTTCATTCTCTTCAATGATCATCAATCTAGAGAACTCAGAATGTTGTTTTGATAAAAAGTCGTTGAGTGAAGATCATAGATACTTTGAGCTGAACACTGAATGTATATGCTTCATGCTTCTAGATAGCTGAAGACGATAGAAGATCTCAACTTTGACTGTGATTGAATAAAGATTGAGCTGCTTGTCTTTCAAATCTTTGCATAATTTAGTGATTTTGATGTTTTCGAAGATTAATCAAACTAGATCATCTACTTCATAGATGACGTCTCGTCTATGCTTGTTCATCTGAGCTTCAATGATCTGCTTGATCTTTTTCAATTGTTGATGATTGAAAATAAGAAGTTCGCTCATTCAAATGACAATGTCATCAATTTTTCTAGTCTCAATACGTTGACAAGTCATTTTATAATCAGTCATATCTGAATTGAAACTCATTCGAGAATGAAAGTCTTTATTGAAGTAGAAAAAGATTATCAAGATAGTCGAGAATGTATTGAAATTGTCACTAAATTTCATCATTGAAAGTCATTTAGCTCAGTCATTCTGCATGTAATTGCAGTAGATTCAAAGTTCACGTTCAACATCTTGATTAACTTGTTTCAACTGATCATTGATTTCTGAATGATAGACTGTTGATAGATTGACTTTGATCTTCAGTTGTTTACAAAGACTTTGTCACATGATCGATATGAACTGAAAGTCTCTATTCAAAATGATAGAACTGAGTAGATCATGAAGTTGATAGATGTTTCATAGCATGATTCATACTGTTTCTTCGATTGAGATGTCATTGTCTTCTCAATGACAGAAAACATAGTGACGTTCTTTGAAAAGATGACATATGATCGTGCAAATGACGTTATAGTTTTTCGATAGAGATAGCTCAGTGATGAAGTTCATAGCTATATTTTGTCAACGTTGCTGAAGAATCAATAAAGGCTGAAGCAAATCATTTGTATCATCTCAAAATGCTTTGCTTCGCTGACAAACATGATAGTTTCAAATGTATTGTCAAATAGTTACTTAATGATCTGATCAATAGTAGAAGCGTTGAACTAGATCAATCATTCATTTAATGTCAGAGTGCAAGATTGATGATTGATCGTGAATCTTTCAAAGCAATTTCGTATGCATTTGTTTTAACATTCATAGTAGACTCTTTTTGAATAAAATGTTGTCAATGATTTGACAGTTCTTTAAATTCATGTCATGAAGCTTTAGTTCATCTTTGTTCATAGCTTGTTAATACTCATTGCATAGTTCATTCTTCTGATTGATTAAATGTATGCATTGATAGAGATTAATCTCGTATTCAGATTCGATTTTGAACTCAATCAATAGAACGTCTATTCGATTTGAGATCAGTATAGTCTGAAAACGATCATTCATGCCTTTAACTGATTCAGAACTATTGATCATTGACATTCTAGTTAAAGCATCGACTTTGATGTTTATTTTGTCTGATTGAAAGATAATCTGAAAGTTAAACTTCGATAGAATATTCAGATAGTTCGCTTGTTGTCAAGTCAGCTGTTTGTTTTTCATAAAGATCTTCAAAGTCTGATGATCAGTAAATATCTGAATAAATAGCTCAGTATTTTCTAGTTCGAGTCATCAGTGTTTGAAGCATTGAATGATAGTTAGCAATTTCTTGTCATAGATGTGATAATTGCATTCAGCTGAAATCATGCTCTTGCTATAAAAGACTATCGAGTGAAGCACATTCTTGTCATTGTACTGAGATAGTATGTCGTCTTTTACATAGTCAAATGCATTGATTTTCAAAATAGCTTGACGTTTGACATCGAAATGACGTAGAACTGAGATCGAGCTAATCTGCTTCTTTAGATTGTCAAAGACTTCAACGCAGACTTCATTTCAAACAAAAGACGTGTCTGTTTGAGTCAGCTGAATGAATGACTTTACTAGTTTCAAAAAGTTCTTGATGAAGCGTTGATAGAAATTGACGAAGTCAACGAAGCTTTGTATCTCTTTTAGATTAGTAGATGTAGCTCAATTGATTACAGCTTTCGCTTTGATAGAGTTTATGCAAAGATCTTGTTCTGATACTATGACTTCTAAAAAGACTGTTTCTTCTACGTTGAATTTGCACTTTTGAATATTTATTTGCAGATCAGCGTCTCACAAATGATGTAGTATCATCTTGACATGTTGTTTATGCTTCTTTTAAGTCTTGCTGTATATGAGAATGTCGTTTAAATAAGTTTGACAAAAGTCATTTAGAAAGTCTCATAAAACATCATTCATATATTGCTGAAACGAGATCAAATCATTTGTTAATTTGAATGATAGAATCTTTGATTTATACGCTTCTAAAGCGATAATGAAGATTGTATAGTTCTCACTATCAAAATGCATACGAAGTTTGTTGAAAGCGAAAATTATATTCAGTCGAGTCAGATGCTTGCAGTCAACGATTTTGTCAATCATCTCATCTATGAGCGATAGAGAGTAGTGATTTCTTTTGATAATGACATTGAGCTTTTGATAGTCAACACAGAAACAAAGATCATCATTGATCTTCAGAGCAAATAGAACGAGTGAGAAATATAAGATCTTGCTAAAAGTAATAAAACTTTTTGACAGATTTTCGTTCAGATATTTCTTGATCTTCTGAAGCTTGTAGAGTGACATTTGATAAGCTCAACATCTAGAAGAAGTGACATCGTTAGTGAGCTTTATCTTATGATCATATGAATGATGAGATGATAGCTTATTGACTTGAGCTCGATCAAACACGTCGAGAAAATTCTGATATTTCAAAGATAGCTTGACTTTGATGTCTTTTAAATTTTGAGCTGATGCATTGATGAAAGCGACGTCTAGAACGTTCAGTTTGCATTGAGTATTGTAAACTATTTCTCTATCAATATCTTCGATCAACATAGCGAAAATCTCGATGCGATTCTTCTTTGATTGTTTAATCAGTGCATGAAAAGATGCAGTCTTCACACTGAACATAGAAAAGTTCTTTTTCGAAGCAGTAGAAGTAAGTTGTTGAAGCACTTTGAAGACTGAACTGATAGAAAAATTTGATGATCATGATCATTTTGAATGTGAAGCTTTGACTGACATTGAAAAAACAGAAATGAAAGCTTCTAATTGATTTGAAAAAACGATGACATCGTTTTGCATATTTAGTAGTATTTCATTTTTATTCATTCAGAGCTTTTCTAATATGACGTCATGATGATCTATATCAGCTATTAACATTGAAACAGTCAATTTCTTATGACTTTCAACTGTGAGATTGAATAGAATTTTATGAGTAATGATCTTCTTTGTCAGCTTTTCGTCATATTCTCTTATTAACTTCTCTTTAGCTAGTCATATGAATTGAATTTTGAGCTTCTGACATATTTGATCGACTAGCTTTGTATGAATCAAGATGTAGATCATTGAGTCACTATCTATCAGAGATCGTAGCTTGAAGAATTCGCCTTGCGAGAATAGAATGACATTGACTAGAAATGACTTTTCAAAGTAGTTCTCTTCGATAGATGAAATTTCGTTGATTAGATTGTACAAAGAAATGATCTCTATCTCTTTGATGATTCTGAAAGAAATGATTAGTTTTTTGAATCAGACTCTGAATTGAAGTTCAAAGAACAATCAAACTCGTCATTTAATGTGTTAATTCTGAAAGATCTATTTGAGCACTCTTTAGAAGTATGATCAGACTTATGACATAGAAAGCAGTTTTCGATTAGTAAGTCATTTTCTTTGACGTTAGTCAAAACAGCATCACGTAATTTTGACTGATCAATCATCTTCATTTCTATGATTCTACGAGTAGCTTTGACTGATTCTTCAGCGAAGATGATCTGTTTAGTTGTTTAAGCTTTGATCATTGCTTCTTTATTCTTGATTTCTCAAATAGCTCGTTGATCATTATTCAATTGAATGAGATAGAAATGAATTTCTTTCAGAGTACTGAGTTGAATCAATTGAGTTACTCAAGCAAATCAAAGTCGAGAATTTATTTTATTCTTTAGATTAACGATCAGCTGTTTTTCTTGATAGTCTAGATAGAAGAATAGTCGTTGAAATTGAGTATAAAACTCACTGAATTTCTTCTGTTCTTGAATCAAGTTGTAGTAATCTCTACGAAAGTTGACTTCTTTATCTGAGTCATTAAACAACTGAGCTAGCTCTTTCAAAAGCTCATCGATGATCTTGTATGAGTTGAAACAGTCACGTTTGCATCTTGACTGAGTGATCTCAGCTGCATCATCGAATAATCTGAAATGTACGTAGCTCAGCTTGACTCGTTCACTTGAAAAGAGATCAACGTTGATTTCTAGCTTGTTCTGAACTTTTTCATATCAGTTCTTTCAGATAGAGTTCTTTTCATCAGTGAACAACGAAGAATCGAGTATTTTCTGAAATCTAGAACGCTCAGAGTAGATTGATGATGACGAGGTAATCTCTCTAGCTTGTAGTCTAGCTTTCAGCTCTTCGCATCGTTTCTTCAAAGCTTTCATAGTCATAGAAGATGTTATGATTTCAACGAATGAGTCATTATCTTCAACAATGAAGAATGAAGCTTCGAAACACTCTTTGAAGAAGTGAGACATGATGAAGAAGAAAAAAGAGATTAAATTGAATGAGTGTTTTAAAAGAAAGAAATCGAGCGAAGAATGATGCTCGACAATAGAAGATGAAGTCATTTTTGTTGTTTGATTTGAAAGTTGATTGATTCTCTTGATCGATTTGATTCTCTAGCAATCAACAAAGGTTTTTTATCGCTGATTCTATTAATTGAGATGAACGATGCATACTTAATGAGCTGTAAGTCGTCTAGCAATTCAATCAGTCTCGCTGTTGATTTTATAGATTCTCTAATGTTGTTCTGTCTTTCGATTGCATCGATCATCAGATAAATGAATTTCTTTAGACTCGATCTGCCTGAACGAGTATATTGAACGAATAATGAATATCTGTATCGTATGATAAACGAAATTCTTAATGTAATGTTGAAATCGTGTCTAGATCATTCAATCAAAGAAACTCGAAGCTGATATGTATGTATTGTTCTTTAGAGATAACTATAACAAGACATTAAGAATACAGAAAAGAAAGAGTGCGAACTCTTCTATAAATAATGGCTTGAGACTGCGCTAGACTCGATACAGATGTGATGTAATAGATCAGATGTGTTTGTTTAAAAGAATGATGAAAGAAATGAATGAAGAAAGTGCTGAACAAATGAAAAGAAGTGCTGAGAATGACTCGAAGAGATGTGCTAGATTCAAACTAGGCATAGCATCATGACTTGCTTTAATCAAATTGATTAGAATTAAATCTGAACTCTGATTGATTCAGGCATGTTTATAACAGTTTTACTCATGAAAACATGCTAAATCACTAGCGTGTCAACAATAGTTTTATTCTCAGCTTTCTACTAATTTATATTAGACTAATCAGACTAATCAAAAATATCAGAAATGCATGCTTGTAACATTATCTTTCTTCTTCATTTAGTAATGTTTTCATTACTGCAGTTTAATTGATTAATTCTTGTTGAGTTAATTTTTAACTTGATTTGTTCAAATACTTCTGATGAAAGTCATTTACAATCTTTAAGCAGTTTTTAAACTCATTTTCATCAACATTGTATTAATGTAAATTGATGTTATAATCTTTTCAATTAACATGATATTACAGTTGTCTTCTGTAATGTTTGAAGTTCAGTATGTTCTTCACTTTTCATTCATCTTCATTATTTATCACTATAAAATCAAATAATTCATTTTATTGTTCTTTCAGAAGATCTTTTGAATTCAGCTGTAGCAAATTTAAGATGAACTTTGAATGAATCTTCATTGTCAATGACAGTTTCAGTTAATATACATGTTTGATCTCAGTCAGAATCTTGAAAGATTTTAGCATCTTATTATTCAGCTTCTTTAACAATCTTGCAATCATAATGTTTCTAGAATTCAGAAACATTATATCATTTATCTTGTAAATCATTTTCTTTTTTAATTCATAACAATATTCTTCTTTAAAAGAAGTAATCAACGTTCTTGTTGATGTTAAACATAAACATTAAGAAAACGTTCATTTGAAATCATCTTGAAAATTCTACTTCTTTCATGATGTTCACATGTATTAAACTTCGAATGAGTGATATTGTAGTTAATCACTAGCTCAGAGACGTTATTCAGCAGATCTTCGTCATATTACTCATTGTATTCTGACTCATATTCTTTTTATCTAATCAGATATTCTTTAATGACTGATTCTTTTTCGTAGCGTTGCAAGCGTTTGTTGACTAATCTGTTAATTTCATAAAAGACTCATTTCTTGATATCATCTTCAACAAGTATAGAATTCAAATGAGAAGATCATGATCAATTATATGAATTCACTTCTTTCAATGCTGATTCTAACTGTGCTATGAAGATAACAGAATGAATTCTTCAGTGCACAGATAGTTTTATTTTATATGCTAGTTTACTCACTCTTCATTGTATTCAAAAAGATTCGTAATATTGCTGAGTTAATTTTCAAGAAAGATGATCTAAAAGATGATATTCATGATGCAAGCGTAGAAAAGCGAAACTTTCTTCTTTTAAAATCATTGACTTATGTTTCTTATTATATCATGCTTTGACTTTGTCTATGACAAAAGAAATGACGTCTGTAACTTTCAAGCGATAAATCGATCTTTCAGTAACATAATTCATGTCAAAGTTCTCTCTTGATTGAATAAAACCTGAAATCTTTCTAGTTTTGAAGTCATAAACTATCTCATTCGAGAAATGTTCAATAGCAATTTCTGAGTTGTTGAAGACAGTCTGTAATGTCAATAAAAAAGATGATCATAAAGCATCTTCAATGTTCAAAAGAAGAAATCTGAATGCAATTTCTATCGTTTGATTTATGCGTTCAAATTACTCATTCAGTTGAGAATGATAAACAATATTAATCAGTATAAACGTTCTCAACTTCTTGAATGTTATTTTTCAAAAGTCAAACATAAACTTTAAATCTCTATCATTGATGATTGTAACTGAAATGTCTCAATTAATTACTTGCAATCTTGTTAAAACTAAATGTGTTTATTGTTCAGTGATATGCGTTGCTTTTTCTGATATCATAGTCATTCACTTGAAGAATTTATCGATTATAGTCAATAAACAATCATATTCTTTCTGACTGATTGACAACGTCATAACAAAGTTCATGATGATGATATGAAAAGAAACATTTATGATTCTAATGAGCTGTAATTCTTTGTATGACTGATGTTTTTTAGTTTGATATAAAAGATAGTCTAAGCAGTGTTTAATAAATCTTTGCAGTCTGATCAATAACTTTCTAACATACAAGAATTCTGTCACATGCTGATATGTTTGATGAAAGTTGACATGATGAGATTAATGAATCAGTTCAAAGATTTCTTTCTTAAGTGCTTTTGAAATCATCAGTCTTGATTTCATATTCTGATCAATGTAATAAAGCAGATCATCTTTGATATCAAAATAAACTTCTCAAGACAATGCTTTCATGCTATCTGCTTTTATATTAAATATGATATTCTTTTAATGCTTATTTATGTTCATAGTTTCTAATAGTTGTTGACAAAAGTTCGCTGACATTTCTATCAAGAAGATTGCAAATATGTAAGTGCAATCAAAATCTTTCACTGCTGTATGCAAGGTTTCAAGTATTTCTTCAATTTCAATATTTGATGCATTCTTGAAACTGCATTCTCTTAATAAATGAAAGAGAGCATCTGATATCAGATTCTTATTTTCTGATTTGTATTTTATGTTCAATTCAAAAGTGAACAAGTATTGAGAAGCTTGTACAAGTCTTAAATTTAGCTTGTCAATATTAAAGAAGAACAAAGAGATTTGACGTGCAATAGAAATCGTGATCAAGTGATCAGTATACACTGTGTTTTAAGATCTCTTCATGAATTCAATCATATGACGAATCTGACATACTACTCAGAATATGTTGACTATTTTCAGTTCTGTAAATCAGTAATTCTTTTCAATAAAATTTAGTTCTCTACTTAAGAAGAGAATTGAGTGTAATTTCTCGTTCATTATATGATACATTATTACTTCAAAGTTATAAACTTTGAAAGCATTAAGATTCACATAGAGTGAAAGATTTGAATTGTAATGTGTTAACATACTGAGCTTTCTAAATCGCTTTTGCAAAAGCTCAAAGAAAGTAAGTTCTTTCTTTGTAGAATTACTCAGAGAAATTCGTAATGTTTTTGACTTTCAAGTCTTATCAAGACTCTTAAGTACTTTTTTAGAAAAAGCAGTCTTGCGCTTTTGTAATGCTTCTGTCATCTGTGCATAGTATGACACATAGTTACGTAAATATTCTGTCAATTTAATGTATATTTTCAATTTCTTAAGAAACTGAGAAAATCAAAACAAGCTGATAATAATCAGTTTTTTCGTCAATGTAGTCAACTCAAATTCATTTATCTTCTGTTTTAAAAAAGATATCAATGAATATTTAAGAAAAGATTTCGTAAATGTCAAACATATGTGTAATCATTTGAACAGACTGAAAATGACGTAAAGATGCTTTAAATGTTTCTTTAAAGTATGTGAAAAGATTACAATATCATTCATATAAACTTTAGCGTAGACTTAATGAGATCAAAGAATTTTATTAATTTGTCATTGAACATATGAGAATGAATTCTTGAATCTCATTATTATCATCAAGAATTGTTTCTGTTCTTTATGACTTACTACAGTAAGTTTATTTCAATCAGCTACTTTCATTTATCATTGATGAAAGTATCTTTGCATGTTTATAATGAAGATATACTGATATTCTGTCACTGCAACAATCATGTTTATCTGAAGTGACATGAAATAACTGTTTGAAATGATGATCTTGTTGAAATCTCATATGTCTACTACTACTTTTCTCTTGCATTCTTTGCTTAATGTGATACTTCATACTATAAAGACTGAATACTTGAAGAAAATAAATTGACTAGTTTATGATAGCTTGTCTTAAGCATGTAGCTTATTAAAGATTTTATCAATCATATTTTTGTCTTTAATATTGAGCGAATAAATCTTGAATGCTTTTTGTTTAAAAGTTGCTTCTGATTTAAGTATAATTGACATTCAGTTTCTTTCTGAAACATTTATGATAGTGTCTTGATCAGTTTAAAATTTCAAATAGAAAGTCGTTATATTTAATATTTGAGCGAAGGTAAAATCATTATCAAAGATGATGATTTCATTAAATAAAGTTCATTTGATAGTAGAAGTATTTTTGATCAGTTCGCTTAATGCGAATGTGATGACTAGCATTGTTACATTGATTGACTTTTTTCATGAAGCTCTTTTGTGCTTTCATTCAGTAATTGCAAGATGATTGTTTATTAAATTGACGAGAAAACAATCATTTTCATTATATTTCATGATGATTCTCAATCTAACATGTCTTTGTATAGTAAGAGATTGATCAATGTTATTTCGTAACTGCATAAAGAAAAGCGAGACATTGACAATATGAGCATAAAGATCATCTTGATCTTTCATATTCTGATCATAGTTTGATTTAAATATAAAGTTTTGATTCTTTGATAGATTTTTAACCTTGATCGAAATCTTCAGAAAAATGTAAGATGACACAATGATCTTGTCTTAAAATCTTACTATTCTTTTTAAATTTGTCTCTTTTCAAGTGATAATATTTATTTTGATGATGATGTTTTAACAACTATTTATTTACAAGATTCAAGCATTCAAATTTAATTGAATTCACTTCAAACTTAGAATGTCAATGTTAATAAGCATTTTCATCTTAAGATCATTCATCAGATGAACTTTTCTTTGCAAGAAAGTGACAGCTGAAGTGTTGTTCAACAATGTTTCTTTGATGAAGTTGTTCATCAAGATATATTCATTCAAGTTATGAATCTTATTTTCAATATCTTGAATTGAAATAAAGAATGTCAACTTTCAAACTTTAGTAGCGAAATTCAATGTTATTAACTTAATAAACTCTTTGTCTTTCAGAGACATCATGCACTTAATGTCAGTGTAAGCATCATACTCAGCACTATTCTTAGTGCATTATGAGACTTTGAATGTTGCATATTTTCATTCTTGAAAAGCATAGTCAGTTTCTTCAACTAATTTAGCTGTGAATTGAATTAAAATTTTATCTTTTGATAAGATTTTGAATGAAATCATGAATATTTCAATGAGAATTATTGATTTTGAAAGTTTCAAAGATTTCAAAAGTTTTAATACTGCAGAACTGATTCATGAAGTTGAAGAAGTTGTTTTGCATTGAAAATTAATATGTTTGAAATGTTTATGAAGTTTACTGTTGAATGAGAACTCAGCTTTACACTGATAATAGACAGCTTTGAGTTTTCTTAAAGTTGATATCATGAATTGTGCATTCATTACATTCTCATTCTGATTCTGATCAGTTTCTTCTTCTAAAGTGTTTTCAGCATAATCATTTGATATGTCTTAATAATAAATCTCTTCTAGCTCATTAATAGAATCATCATGATAAGATTTTGCAAATCAATTATATGTTCAATTCAGACTTTTCTTCTTAACATTCTCATTAATCATTGTGATGAGATAAGTCTTTTAATGTTATGATTCTAGCTACGCATTTATGTTGATAGCTATGTTGATGACTATGTTAATGACTATCATTGATCGCTTGTCGCTAGACTATAAAGTTGTTTCAAGATCAACTTTATTCAGAATTAGCTTATGTTCTTCTGAGTCATATAAATAGTCAACTCTTCTCTTCTAGATACTTTTCTTTCTTAGCATTTATATACTCATTATCTTACATTCATATGACTCGCTTTATGCTGACTTCTAACATTTAAAATCTTTGAAACAGTCATTGATTGTTTTGATAGTGAGAAGAGATTGAATCTGACTCGCTTGTGAAAGAAATTTTGTCGTTGTTTTCTTTAATCAGTAATAATGACTGACAAGAAGCTGATAATGCACTTGATTATACAAACTGATTAGATTGATAAGTTGAATTGTTTGAAAAAGATTAATAAGAAGCTCTTTAATTCTGAAAGTTGTAGTTCTGAAATTGTCGCTGAAAATTCGACTGAAAATTACTACTATACTGATCTGTGTTTCAACTATTTGTCTTCATGTTAGTAAGTTCAAAAACATATCATTTCAGTGCAATGTTTTGCAAACAAGTATACAAGTTCTCAACTATCATCTTTTCGCTTTTGATGACAGCAATATCTTTAACTCTTTTATTGAACAGATGAATATTTCAAAAAATAGTTTTCTTGTTGATATGAATCATGAATTCTGACTTGAAATTATCACTATCTTCATAATGAGAATCAAAGAACTTAATATCTGATGAGTTTCAACTAGACTGATCGCGTTAAGTTGAGTACTTGACTTGAAAAGTGTTGAGTTGAATTGAGAAGTTGAACTCAAGAACTCAAGTTGAATTGAGAAGCTTGACTCAACAACTCGACTCAAAAACTCGACTTAACTCGACAAGATATTAAATAGATGTAAATAGCTTGATTGAACAGTTTACATGATTTTTCTTCATGACTTTCTATTATATTTTTCCGTCATGACTTTCTATCAAAGTCAAACGATCTTCATGTTTTCTCGTCATGATTCTTTATCAAATGATCTTCATGTTTCTCTTCATGTTCTTCTTCATGTTTCTCTCTATGTTTTTCTTTATGTTTCTCTCTATGTTTCTCTCTATGTTTCTTTCTATGTTTCTCTCTATGTTTCTTTCTATGTTTCTCTCTATGTTTCTCTCTATGTTTCTCTCTATGTTTCTTTTCATGTTTCTCTTTATGTTTCTCTTTATGACTCTTTATCAAATGATCTTCATGTTTTTCTTCATGTTTCTCTCTATGTTTCTCTTTATGACTTTTTATCAAATGATCTTCATGTTTCTCTTTATGTTTCTCTCTATGTTTTTCTTCATGTTCTTCTTTATGTTTTTCTTTATGACTCTTTATCAAACAATCTTCATGACTTTCTATCAGAAAGATAATGCAAAAAGATAATGCAAAAGTCGAAAAAATTTCTATATTTAACTCTTTTGACATCAAGCTCAAATTCTTGACGAGTTGAATCAAGTTAACTCAATTCTCAGTTGAATTGAGTCGCGTCAAGTTGAAAATATGAGCAACTCAACTTTGAATTGAGTTGAATTTAAAATATCAACTTGAAACTTAACTTGATGATCAGTTTAGTTTCAACACTCTTTTCACTAAAAGTTGAAATCAGATCTCAATTCATCATCTGTACTATTACTGTTATCATTGTTATCATCTGTGTTACTTTCATGATCATCTTTTCTTGTAATATTAAACTGAAATATTTCTTGCATTATGACTTGAAGTGCTGTCATTTGAGCTTTATTGAAGAAAGCTGTCATTTCAAAATGATTGAGTTCAACTCTTAAGCAATCAACTTTCAAAAGTTGACTGAATATTGTTTTCTTTATTAATGTTTTTCTTGTAGAATTGATAATGATGAAAGAACATTGACTTTGTTTGATGATGATATTTGAAATGATGCGTTGACAACGTTGTAGAGAAGATGATTTTCTAGATAGTGAATCAATGCTCTTTTCTTGAGTCTCTTGAAAATGATTATGTTGTAAAGTCAATGACTTTGAAGTTTCATTGATAAAAACTCGTTTTGATGTGATTGAATTGCTTTTCTGAAAATTCTGCTCATTACTTTGTTGATCAGAAAGAGTGAAAAGAAAGTTTTTATAAGTTTGAAAAATATGATACTCAATCATACTCTGAAGAAAGATTTGAAGATAATGTAGAAAGACAAGTTTATTAACAGCTTAAAGCTCAGAAAATGATAATAATCGATGACTTTAAGAAATTAGCTCGTTGAGTAGTATGATTGATAAATCAATGTATGATAATTGATCATAAATTTGTAGTTACTATACTTTGAACAGTAAGTTGAATTTCTTTCAAGCTTTCTTTAGAATAATCTTGATTTTCTGCTTGAAGAAAAGCGTTAATAAAGAAGACTACTTTGACAATGTCAAATGATTCAAATGAAGTTAGCTTGTCTGATGCAAAGAATTCGTAGAAGTTCGCTTAATGTAAAGATTGCTACTGATATGAAGAGATCATAAAAGTGCTTAACTGAGCTTGACTGAAAAGATTTAGTTCTAGATTTGATAAACAACTGAATTAATCATTGCTTGATGCTATCATTTGTTGAAATGTTTATAAAGCAAGCAATAGTATTTGTATTAATGATAAAGATAAAGAGCAAATCTGAGTCAACGTCAGATTTAAGCTTGACTAACGCGTCGTTAAAGACTTTAGTGCGTCATCATAAATAGTAAGCTAGTAGTTGATCACAATAGAAACAATAAACTATCATGTTTAATTCATAACACAATGCTTGTTAATTTGTTTCTTCATTGTAACTCTGACTCTTGCTAATGTTTGCTTGATTAACACTAATGATTATTTTATGTGTTTAAATATATTCTTTGCTTTGTTTGCTTAAATTCTAGCTTAAGTGATCTCATATTCAGTTGAATTCAAATTGAAACTTATATAAAAGTGAAAGCTTTTATTTAGAAAGAATGTTGATTGTTTAATTAATGATAAAATAGCATTATTATCAATGAATTTAGTCATAAATAGTCAGATGAATCAGTCATCTTGCATGTATGAGTAGTAACTTCGTAAATATCATTCTACATTCTGATTCACTCTTTTCATTTAATCATTAATTTGTAAGTGATAGTTAATGAATAATTTCATCTTAATATTAAGTCTTAAACATAAAAACTTTCAAATAATTAATATGAATTGCAAATCTCTATCAAACATTATTGATCTTAATAGCTCATGAATTCTGAAGACTCATATCAGCAGCAGCTTAACTGTTTATTCAGCGAAAGTTGTTAAAGATCAGTATAAAGTGAGTCATATGAATGTCATTTAACTAATAAATAAATGCTAAGAAAGAAAAGTATTTATAGAAAAGAACTTGATTCTTATATGTATGTTTCTCAACTTTATGCTAAACTTAATTGAGTTGACATTTTACACATATGATGCAAAGTCTCAATGATATCACTTCTAGCTTGAATGCTCACTAAACTCAATTAGAATGAAACTCAGATCAGAGTTAGAAAGAATAAATGAAGACTAGAATCATAACATTATTTCTCTTTCTTGAATATTCATGTTTGCATGAATGTTGTTTCTTAATGCGCTTTTCTTGAATATTTGATATGAAAGTCATTGATCATCTTTTGAGCATTTATAAATTCATTATCATCAGCATTATATCAGTTGAGATTGTTGTCATAGCTTTTTCATTTAACTCAATATTAAAGTTGTCTTTGATATCATTGAAAGTTCAATATATCATTGATTTTTCATTCATCTTCATTGTTTATCACTATTAACTCTGAGAATTCATTTTTCTGATCAGACAAAGAGTCATTGATGACGAGATGAAAAAGCTCTGAATGAAATACATTGTATATACATATAGTTTTAAGTAGTTTCAATTTATAAAATAAGTCAATGAAATCAATGATCTGAAAAGAATCAAGCATCTTGTTATTCAATTTTTTGAAGAGTCTCGCTGTAATAATGTTTTATTTATTCAGAAACATTCTTGATTTGATCTCATAATTGATCTTCTTTTTATGCTTATTAGCTTGATTCATCATTTGTTTTCATGTTTTGATTAGAGCTTCACAAGTAAAAATTAATGTTTTGTTCATTTGTTTAAATATATTCTTGACTCAATTAATCTGCAAGTCATTGTAAGTGCTTTGATAAAGATTCAGAAGCAAAAGAATCATTTAACATGCTCATTATTAAAGAAATTAACACATTTTTCATCATGTTTTTGATGAAAATCTCTAGTTTTTTGTTTCATTATCTTTGAAAGAAAACATTTTCTCATTCTTTTTATTCTTTGAAATGATGATTTCATGTAAATGAGAAATGAAAGCTTAAGAAGCAAAAGTGTTGATCTTGTTTTAAAAGCAGTTCTTTAACAAGTAATTTAAGATCTTGCTGACTCAGAGATAAAAAAGATGATAAACTTAATATAATTAATTATTGAAGTCATTACTGACAATGAAGTAGCAGCACATTTATCAGATACAACAGTGACTTTAATGATGATAGTGTAACGTTTGTTATATAGTTGATAGTTAACTTACTGTTTATTATTTACATCTTGAAGAAAGATTCTTAAGTGAATGAGCGAAGTAAAATTCTTTGAACAGACTGATAAAGCATTCTGCAAGCAATTATTAATTTTATTTTGAAGATCATTCATCAGAATGCAATCATCATAATTAATAATAATAATAAATTCATACATTCTTGTGACATTGATTAGATCTACTCATGAAGAACTTTATGCTATTTGTATCGAGTGAACAAAATTCTCTGAGGTAGAAAATCACTCGCAGTCTATATAACTGCTTCACGCAGTTGAAACAATGAGTTTTGAGACTATGTATCAAATTTGTTTGCATTGATTGCATGTTAAAGAACAAGTGTTCTAGTCACTCTAAATTGCTTCAAGAGCTTTGTTTTCATCATCATCTTCACTACTGCTCTGAAACTCTTCATGATGATGATGATTATTCAATAGTTCAAGAAGTCAGCATTTTGTAACATTCTTAATCGCAAATGCAATCAGTTTGAGCAATGCATGAGTACATGCTTCATCATCTGATGACTTCATTTGCAGTTGCATCATAAGCTATTCATGTCTGAAATGTTTCTAAAGTGCAAATAAGCATTCAAATCTATGCATTCAGTTCTGATGTACATTGCAAGAGTGCTTTCTGCTTTCTGAAGATCATCACGCATCTTTATCATCTTATTGCTCAGATGCAATCTTTGTGCTGAAATTGTGTTAATATTTGCAACGCGTTCTCTGTACTTTTTTCATCGTTGATTTCATTGATTCTTGTGATATTGCTTTATTGTAATGCTATTACTTGTTGAAATTATTGTGAAGAAGAGAGTGCATCATTTGCATCTCAGCTGTATCTTTGTATCTTCTTGAATGAAAACATTCAGAAGTACTATTTTCTTGATGACGAGTAAGCAAGAAGTGACGTGATTGACTTTCGTCAAACAAACGTGTATTAGTTTGCATGTTTATCTGATCTTCTGCATTCAATCATTAACTCAACTGTGTAGCGTAATCTTGTTCTGTAACATGTTCAGATGAACATGTAATGAGCTCATGTATATTTCTGTCTATCAAAGATATGTTGTATACGTTGCATGCAACATACATAAAGCACAACTTCTATGCTGATTTTTCTCTTAGACTTGAGAAATTACTCAAAGAGTTTTCTTGCAACAGATTCACAGTTCAAGATGAACAAGATTTTTCACTGCTCAAATTTCAACAGTTTACTTCTTAAGCATGAGTTGCAGATGTTTCATCTGTAATATGCATGCATATCACAGTTGATTTCTTCTTTAATCACATCAACATGCACTACTGTTTTCTTAAGCTATACAAATGATGTTGTTAACTAGAGATTGATTTTATCATCAAGACATTCAAGAGTCAAAGTTCAGTGAAGAAGTGAGATTCTCAAGATTGATAGTTATCATCATTGTATATCATGCTTTGCAAACACTCACTTCACTTGTTAAACATGCAACTCATCTGTTTCATATTATTTGTAGAGATCTTTCTTATGCAGATCAATCATGTCTTGCAGAAATGTTTATATGCTACACTTTTAATCAGACAGCATAGTTCAATCATTCTTTACTAACTTACTTATGTTTCTCTTCTCTTAATGAAGTTTTCTCGTCAGCGTATCACTCATGTATAAAATGTCTGTGTCTAAACATTTGTTAAACAATATTAATGAGACTCTTGAGTTTGCTCATGTCAAACTTAACAAGTCTTGTGAGTTGTTTATATCATAGTAACAGATATGCAGTCTTAACAAGATTTATACATAGTTAACACATAAATTTAAAGAATGTTCATGATTCAAGTTCTTTCTGCTAATCATTCTTAACAGATCAAACACAAGAATGTTCTGTCTCAATTCTTATTATCATGATGACAAGATATTGAATCAAATGATTTTCATAAGCGATTTTTCTCGTAGTTCTGCATTCTATTTAACTTTCTCATCTGCGTGCAAATTGCTTTGTAACATGCGCATTGAGATTATTGAAGTCTGCACGATCATGAAAACTCTGCATGCGATTAATGCACAGCGCTTCATCATCACGCAGCATCTTGATATCATTCAAACTTTTGATAATTTTTAAACTTTACTGTAGTTAAACAGTAGATTTGTAGTCAGCATCGCGTACAGATAAGTTTCATCGCTGATCTCATCATAATTAAGATAGTTGAATAACTTTATAAAGTTAAAGTAAAAAATATTGAAAGACTTGTCTGCTTGTTTCAAAGCATTGTATTCACGTCAAGACTTTTAATTTTTATTCAATTCATCATATATTTCTTTCAAATGATTAAATGATTGATAACAAGATTCATTTGTATGTGATGTTAACTATGAATCTTTTGATTTTTTTCTTGTTTTGAATAAAAGTCAGAAGAGTTAAGAGATTTCAATTTGACGCAGTTCAAATGATGTTAAAACGTTGTGTAATCAGAAAAGTTATCATGCAGAGTTTTCACTTATGTGACAACATTCTCTTTTAACAGTCACAATCAATTTACGAAGAGAATTAATGACATGTCAATGTCAGTAAGAGATGAAAAGATACTACTAGTAAAATAGTCAACTCAGATGAAGAGTCTGAAAGTTGTAATTATAAATAATTGAAGAATTTGCAACTCATTGACTGCGTCAATATTGAAACATCTTCATTACATTGACAATGCTGTTGAGTAATTAATGAAAAGATATCAGATAGAATAAATGAATTAAATGATGAGTCTTGAGTTTATGACTACATATGCTTGAAGAAGTAGTGACTTGTCAATCACGCTGATATATTAAGAAGATTTGAACTCATCTTCTTTACTTGACATCAAGTCATACATTTATCTACGTGAAAAATTGAGAGTGCATAAAAGTGATCAGAACGCATCTTTACTATCAATTAATTAAGCATTGAATGATTGCAATTGCACATTTATACTAACAATCTATTCAACGTCTACATGACATAAGTCAAATTAAGAGAAGAAAAGAGTTATTCAGTACAATCACACTTTATCTTCTCATCATATGCATCTCTCTTTCATCACACATTTCTCTGCTCAATGAATGATAATCATTAAGTAAGAGAATGCAGTTTTGCGTTATAATCATGAGCATCACAAGTGCAAAGAAACATCTTTCATTTTTGAATCAAGAATTAAATTGAAACATCATTGTATAAAATATTATTAATGAAGAGCAGAGCAAAGACAATGTGTTGTAATAAACAGCACAGACATTCATAAAAGTTTACTCAAGCATCATGCGCTGAATAGAAGCTATAAATTCATTATTGATAACACAGTATCAGTTTTATTGTTTCAACAACGTGAAGTCATTATGTAGTCAACAAACGATTTTCTTTCTCAAAGAGTTTTGTTCATTTAATACATATAACATAGTTTTTCTTATGAGTTGAATTTAAATCAATGTTACAAGAGTGTATGAATTCAAATTAAATTAAATGATTAAATAACTTATAAATTAAAATGAATAAATTTAAAGAATTAAAACAATGTTAAGCGAAGATGTATTTTGCAGCATCATCTTTTAATCTAAACATCATGTAAACAATATAAATAGTCTCATCATCAAATTGATTAATATTAACAATCAGCTTATCATTTATCTTGTTTCTTCAATCTTCTTAAGTTGATTCATCTTCATCAATGAATATAAATGAATTTAAAAATTTGTAGAATTAATGATGTTTATTTTCAAATGAAATGAATTTAGTAAACATCTTTCGTCAAGTATGATTCTTGATAAAAGCATGCAACTTGATATCTTGTTAAGATAAATGATTCATAGTAAATTGAGACTCAGTAAACTGTCAAGATTAAGACTGATTAGTTGAATGCTATCTTTTTTTAAAATTTAATACTTTCTTTTGTAGTTCAATGATAGTTTTGTCATGATGAATTGACATATAAAAGTTAAATCAGAGACTAAAGTCAGAGATTGAGTTGAAAATCAGATCTGAGTTAGCTTTGAAACTTTATGACTTTGTCAAGACATTATTTAAACTACATCATATCTTCAACTTAATATGTCATGAATTATGTTATGCTCAACTTAACAATGCTTGACAAACTTTTTATAGTTGATTAATTCTCTTAAGTTATCAAGAACTTCTTAATAATTAACTTTATTATAATATATATTCATTTTGTATCTGCTTAAAATATCACATTGTCATATCATTCTTATAAATCTCATTTATTCATTTAATAAACTTGATCATTACAGTTTTAATTATTTTAAATTCTTCTTAGAAATGATGATTTGATATTCAAGCATGATAACAGCAATGCAATCATAATAAAATTGCAATAATGACATTTTAATCTTGCAAAACATTATATCAGAAAACGAATGTTGCATAATGAAATCAGAAAGTGAAGAAGCAAAAAATGAACTCTCTCTTGATATTAATGAACAGTTGATTCGCATAATGCTTTAATATGATGAACTGTAAAAGAAACAAAAGTTAACAGCTATTCAATCAGAGATTAAGACTCTGCAAGTTGTTGAAATGACAAAGAAAAGTTATTCAACTTTCATTTGAGCTTTCATTAAGAACTTGAATGATTTACACATCATCATTTTCATCATGTCAATAATGATGAAATAAAGTCATCATGAAATCATCTTGCAAAAGCAAAGACTTTCAATGCTCTTGAAGAAGTATCATGACAAAATCATAAGAAAGCATAGAGAGTAAATTCGCGATGTTGAAATCTCATTTTGAAATACTTCTTAACATTTTGAAAGTAATGAGAAAAAGATTTTATATTGCATGATTTATCTCAAGAATGAATCAAAGAAGCTTTGATTTAATCATCAAGAGACTATGTTTGCAACTCAGCAGACGTGATTTGATTTTATCAACTTTCTTCTTAATTTAATTGAGAATTTGATGAATCAAAGCATAGACGTGACTCAGCAGTATATGAATGCATTGCAACATTCAGATCAGATGATATGAATGTTTGTAATTCATTTGAGCACTTTGAAACATCAACTTTCGTTGTATAATGATGAACATAAGCAAACTCATTTATTCATTAAGTTGAGATTTGAGCTACATGTGATCATTACTAATGTACAGTCGATTTTTATTACATGAGATGTGTTAATTGATTTTGTTGCTTGATTGAAAATGTTACAATTCTAGTTATCATCTTTGTTGATAGCTATGTTGATGACTATTCTGAAAGCTATCATCAATCACTCATCGCTAGAACATAGACTTATTTCAAAGTCAACTTTATTCAGAGTTAGCTTATGTTCTTCTGAGTCATATAAATAGTCAATTCTTTTCTTCTAGATACTTTTCTTTCTTAGCATTTATATACTTGTTATCTTACACTCATATGACTCATTCTATGCTGATTTCTAACATTATATAAATGCTTCTTCATTACAGACGAAGTGAAATAATCTACATCAATTTCTTCAAGTGCTTCTGCTAGTAGTTCTTCAATTCTCTATTGACTTTGATCTAGTGACTTGCATTCATGCAGCAGCATTTATCTTTCTTCACTTATGCGCTGATCAGCGAGTATAAACAAACGATTGAAATCATTCAAGTAGGTCAAAGATCAGCGAATTAATCGTTCATTCAAATTCACAAGAAATTCTTCGAATTTGTTGAATAATTAAATGAAATCAGTCATAGAACTGCGTTGAAGTCTTTATCTCAGAAGCAAATCTCATAGTGAGTCTGCTACAATGACATCTTTCGTCAATGCAATAATCTACAAGCACATCGCTTTATTTATCAGTGAATTGATCTATCTTGAGTTTCTGTGTCAACTAGTGAGTCTGCTTCAATGACACGTTCAATAATGAGTCTGCTTTAAAGACGTGTTCAACATTGATCTCATCATCAAGTCAATCACTTAAAGTGAGTCTGTTATAAAGACAGACAACAATTGATCTTTTCATTGAGTCAATTAATGAATGAAACAAGCTCTACTATGTAGTAAATCTGAATCAGAAGTGAGTCTGCTTCAATGACGCTTTTCGTCAATGCAAAGATCTATTTACTCACATCACTTTATTTATCAGTGAATCGATTTGTCTATCAGTTCACATGCAACTAGTGAGTCTGCTTCAATGACATCTATTCTTAATGCAATGATCTACTCACTTTCATCATTTTACTCATCAGTGAATCGATTCATCTATTCATTCATATGCAACTAGTGAGTCTGCTACACTCAATGCAATGATTTATCTTCTCATCATTCTATCTATCAGTGAATTGATCTGTTAACTCGTTCATATGCAACTAGTGAGTCTGCTTCAATGATACTTCTATCTTGCATAGTGAGTCTGCTACAATAAACATTTCAATTCTACACAAGACTAAGAAAATACATTCATGCAAATATGAATTGTTGAAGAGAAAAGATAATGTTACAATTATAGTTATCATCTTCATTGATAGTTATGTTGATGACTATTCTGAGAGCTATCATTGATCGCTTGTCGCTAGAGCATAGACTTGTTTTGAAGTCAACTTTATTCAAAGTTAGCTTATGTTCTTTTGAATCATATAAATAGTCAACTCTTTTCTTCTCAATACTTTTCTTTCTTAGCATTTATATACTCGTTACCTTACACTCATATGACTCACTTTATGCTGATCTCTAACAGAAAATAAATTTGTAAAAAGAATACATCTTGTCATTAAAATGATCTTAAGATGAAAACTTGCATGATCGAGATAAAGTTAACAAGAAGACTCATTCAAAGTGAAAGAAATTTTATCAATCAACTAAACTCAACTTTTCATCAAAGATAAACTTACATACTTCGTCATATTATAGCAAGAATTTGTTCAACATAACATGTTACATGTGCAATTGAAAAAATCATTACTTTACTGATTGTAAAGATGAAAAGATTAAGAATAAATCAAAAGAATCTGATGTAAATTGAGTATTCATTAATTCAATGTCATATATGAGTTGTTTCAAGATTTTCAAAAAGACAAGTTCTCAATGAATGCTTTAAATCATTAAGGGAAAAACAATAAGTTCTTTTCGTAAAGACTTTTATATATAAAAAGCATGTAATTTAAAGAAATCAGAAGACAGAAATGAAGATTCACATGAATATTGATGTCAAGATGAACGTGATTAGTTAACATTTTATCATTAAGTAAGATATATCATTGCTGAATGTTAATCTTTTAAGATTTATTTGAATAAACAATCAAAGTGTTTATTATTATGACGTCTATAAGATGTGTTATCAACTGAGAGACAGCTGAAACATAGAGAAAAGAGATATAAATATCTTTTATGCTATTGACAAGAAAGAATCTCTTCTGATTCTGAGCATATTGAATATGCAATTTGAGTGTATTCAAATAAACATGATCATAAAAACATGATGTTTCAACGTGAATGAGCACGCATTTGAGTTGTTCTTTGCACAAGTGTTTGCAAAAGCTTTACAAGATGAGTTTACTATGTATGCTTTTATCATAATCAATATTGTCAAAGAGTTAATCATTGAACATCAAGTGAAAACAATGAATAACATAATAAGTTGTATCACAAATGCACTTGAAATACAAACTTTACTCATTAAATTAAAAGAGTATAAAGATGTATTCTTGATAGAAAATGCAAATAAACTGTCTTTGCATGAAGATCATGATTATGCAATTGAAATCATTGCAAAGTCATTGTATGAATTGTTGTATAATCTGTTGAACACAGAGTTAATGATTCTGAGACAGTATTTAGATGATGTTTTAGCAAAAGAATGAATTAAGCACTTCATCAGTTCAACTAACGCGTTTATTCTATTCATTTTCAAAAAGAATGATAGTTTTCATTTATGCATGAACTATTGAAATCTGAATAAAGTCATTATCAAAAATCATCATTCACTGTCTTTAATTAGTGAAACTCTAAACAGACTCAATAAATTCAAGCAGTTCACTAAGTTAAATCTGAAGAACATTTATTATTGTCTCAGAATTTGATGTGAAGATGAGTGAAAGATGACATTTTGTATTTATTACAATCACTTTAAATATATGATCATGTTGTTTAATTTGATTAATGCATCTATTATCTTTCAAACTTATATTAATAAGATCTTGACAGAGCTTTTAAATGACTTTTATGTTATTTATTCGAATGACATTTTAATTTTCTTTGTAAAGAAGACTGATCACGTAAATCACATGAAGCAAATTTTGAAAAGACTAAGAAAGTTCAAGCTATATGCTAGCTTAAAGAAGTGTAAATTCTTCATCATTAAAGTGAACTTTCTAAAATTTGTTATATTCACAGAAAGTGTTTTGATGAATTCAAGTAAAGTAAACATCATCAAAACATGATTCAGATTGAAGATGTATCAAGAAATACAAGTTTTTCTGAAATTTGTCAATTTCTATTAATGTTTTATACATTACTACTTTCAGATAGCAGAATCTTTAACAGAACTGCTGAAAAATAATGTAAAAAATGTAAAAATAAATTTATTTATATGATTAAATGAAGTGAAACAAGCTTTTAATCAGCTTCACGACGTTTTTATGAAAGCATTTATATTAAGACACTTTGACTCAAAGCAACATATACACATTGAGATTGACATATTCAATTATGCAGTCGCGAGTATTTTATTTCAGTCAGATGACAAAGATCAGTGACATTTAATTGCATTTTGATTCAGAATGATGATAAATATTAAAAGAAATTATAAAACATATGATCAGAAACTTGTAGTCATAATAGCGATGTTTAAACATTGATGATACTATGTGAAAGACAATTATCATACTGTAAAAGTTTTGACTGATCATAATAATCTGAAGAGTTTTATGAATGTTCAAGAGCTAAACGAAAAACAAGTCAGATGAATCATGAGATTGTTGATTTGCAACTTTGAAATAACACATAAATTAGAAAAGACAAATTCAATCAATGCATCATTAAAATGATTTAACTATAAGAATGAGAACATTTTTGCAAATTATTTGCTGCTCATTCTGCAGCAAAAGCTGACTAGAATAGAAAGCTTAAATAGCTTTATATTTGTAGCAATTAGAAAACTATACTGTATATGAATGATTAATGATGTCAAGAAGATGTTTATTCACAGTATAAGTATGAACAGATATTTAGCAAAACATGTTGAAAGCAGACTGCAAGATAAAACTCATTGATGAACATAAGTGATTAATGATGTTGAGAAGATGTTTATTCACAGTATCAGTGAACAAAGATATTCAGCAAAATATGTTGAAGATAGATCACAAGATAAAATCTACTATATATAAGTAATTAACAAAGTTGAGAAGATGTTTGTTCACAATTCAGTGAAAACATGAGTATGTGTTCAGTAATGCATGTCAGAAGTATGCTGCTGAGAATCATGACTTTAGCAGTGCAAGAAATGCATCTAAATGAAGTACATTTCTCAAGAGATAAAATTTCTCAATTTGAATCAACAACTTCAAGAAGCACAGATGTTGAAACGTTAACTTATAAAGATTGCAACATAGTTGAAAAACAGCTTAATTATGTTACTGAAACTGTTGATTGCAAACAATTCATTTCACATGCAATTGTCAAAGTATTGATAATTCATGAAATGATATACAACTTCAGTAGTAAATTTATAGTTGAACTCATCAAGATTTTACAGTAAGAAAATGAATTTGCTGTAAGATTAAAAGCAAACAAAACAATGAGTATATAAAAGAATGATGTTGAAGCTTGAACATTAAATAGTCAAGAAATGATAAAGTACAATGAATCATTATATGTTTCAGAAGATCTTTCTGTCAGAGAAGAGTTATTGAAATGTCATCATGATAATTTGTTAATGAGACATTTTGATGCTGACAAGATCAACAAGCTATTAAATTGCAAATATTACTGAAAAAGTATAATCAAGAATGTTAAAGAGTATATAAATACTTGTGACATTTGTCAGAGAGTAAAGATGAAACGTCATCTATCATATGATGAGTTGAGATCATTACTTCAATTTACAGATTCATGAAAAGAAATCACTATGAATTTTATAACAGATCTGTTGTCTAGTAAATGAAAAGAAGTTGTGTATAACTTAATTCTCATGATAGTTAATCATTACATGAAGATGATGTGTTATCTGTTTATAAAGAAAACTCTGACTGTCATAAAATTAACAAAGTTGTTCTTTGAGAAAATTGCTTTAAAATATGAGATATTGAATGATATAATTATCAATAAAGATGATTTATTTATTAATATGTTTTGATCAAAGATCTGCTATCATGTCAAGATGAAATGATGATTAAGCATCGCTTTTCATTTGCAAACAGATAATCAGACAGAACAACAGAATTAAACGTTGAAACATTATTTACAAGTATATTGTTCAGAAAAGCAAGATAACTGAACTACGTTTCTACTCATAATTAAGTTCATGTATCATCAGACAAAGCACTCTTCATTGAGCTGTAGTTTCTTTAAAATCATGTATAATTATGAGTTAATTTTTGACATATACATTAAGAATGATGCTATGAAAGAAGAAGTGTCAGCAGCAAAAAAAGATGTTGAAATGCTGCAAAATGTGCAAAACATGTTAATGAAATGATGATAAAACGCGATTAATGTTCAGACAAAGTACTATAATTGAAAACATAAGTTTAAGTTTTTTAATGTCAATAATTTAATCATGCTATCAGCAAAAAATCTGAAGCAGAAGAAATTGAACAAAAAGTTATTAAATAAAATGATAGAATTCTTTCATATACAGAAACTCATAAACAAGCATATGTATCATCTTGATCTTTTAATCATTTATAAAGTTCATTTTATCTTTCATGTATTTCTTTTAAAATTGTATAATCATAGATTAAATAATGATTCTATACTCAAGCTTATTGATGATGAGCAAGAATGAAAGATAGAAAAGATTTTATAAAAGTGAAAAAGAAAGAAAATCTTATATTATAAGATACAATGAAAAGAATATTTCATTGAATATAATTAATAAATATTGAGTGAAGATATGAAAGATGTTTCAAAGTTTATAGAAGCTTTTAAAACGAGATTGAAACATAAGCGAAAAGCATAATCACTCACTTTCAAGCATAAACTCATTATTAGAAAAGAAAAATCTTTGTATTATGATAGTTTTGTCTTTTAATGAGATGATTACATATGTAAATTAACAAATAGAAGAAAAAAGCGCAAAGACATTCAAACACGCTCAATAAGAAAGCGTAATCATCATGACATAATAAACATCATGCAATCATCACTTCATCAAACATTTTTCACATGAAATAAGATCATTGACTTCTTCTTCTTTCTCATTGTCAGATTTACATTAAGACGTGAAGACAAAGATTTGAAAAATAACAAATTATGCTAAAATATATTAAAATAATTAAAAACACTGACAAAATGATATATAATTGAGATTAAACATATTGCAAAGTGCTTTACATTCAGAATTTCTCTGACAATGTCATTGATAATCATCATCTCTTTAAGAATGAGCTTGTGAATCTTTAGAAACTCAAATTTATGAGTTTCTTCAAGACAATTCTTTACACACATCACTGTTATTAATTTCTTGTAGAGAATTTTCTGATAAGCAGTAAATGTCTTCAAAGCAACGCTTTCTTCTTTATTTTTAATTACACTATCATGAATTTTCTGCAGATGAAAGAATTCATTAATAGTTGAAATGCAAATGTTGAAAATTTAAACATCAAATCATGAATGTTTAACAGTCATATTATATAAATATATTCACTGTGACACAGAAATTCTCATTACTTGCACAATGAACATACTTCTTGTACATTGTCTTTCTTTGAAAGATGATGTCACACAGTGATGCTTTATTCTTAATGTGTAAAACTTAAGCACACTTTATACAAATTATTCTATTTAAAACTTCAAGATCAGCAACATTTCTTTCACTTATTTCAATCATTGACAGCTGAAAAACATCAGTAATGACATCAAGAAGTTGAATAAGTGAATCTCATCATCATTCTTTGATTTCATGAAGTCTGTGAGTTCAACAAGATCATTAATGAAGCATCAGTGATCATTTCTTCTTTCATTGTCTTTTGAATTTTTTCTTTGATAACAAAAATATATTCAAAAGTTTGAATAGTAAAAGTGATGAACTTTTAATTAAAATTTAATGATGTTTGCATCATCATGAGTGATTTAACATCAGCAGCATGATAATTAACATGCTTAATTAATGTTTTTTGAGCAAATTTATGATACTGTTAATTGCAGTAATAGTCATGAAATTTCAAGTTGTAACATCACTTACTTTCATAATGATCTTGACTTAAGTATCAATTGATTTCATCATCTTATGACTTTCTTTGAGCGTTGCTGCGCATTCATGACTCATGATTTAAATCTCTTACTTTTATGATACAAATATACTCAAAGTTTGTCAAAAGTAATCATACAATGATAAAAATATGATCATGATTGAAAAAAGATGAAGTTGAAGAAAATGAAAAGTTGAGAAAAATTGAAAGAGTGATAAACAAAACAACAATTATTATTTACTCTTGTTTACACTTTATCATCTTAATCACATCATCTACTTGAAATGTAAACAATGTTTATACATTATTTACACGTCATCATTGCTGTCATTTACATCAACTATACATCACATATACTATTTACACATCATCATTGCTATCATTTACATTAATTATACATCACATATACTATTTACACTGTCATTTATACACATTATAATTGAAGACAAATCATCATTCAATTGAAAGTTTCTCTTTTTCTTATTTTCTTACAAAGATTTAAAGATTTTTATTGAGAACTTCTAAAGTGAATCAATGAGTACACATCATTGTTTATCAGATTAAACAAAGACATTAATTATTAAGATTAAGAATGAACTCACTTAAAAAAGAAAATAATTGTCATGATGAATTGATACATAAAGATTAAATCAGAGACTAAAGTCAAAGATTGAATCAAAAATCAGATCTGAGTTAACTTTGAAACTTTATGACTTTGTCAAGACATCATTTAAACTACGTCATATTTTCGACTTAATATATTATGAATTATGTCATGCTTAACTTGACAATGCTTGATAAACTCTTTATAGTTGATTAATCTTCTCAAGTTATTGAGAACTTCTTAATAATTAACTTTATCATAATATATACTCATTTTGTGTCTGCTTAGAATATCACATTGTCATATCACTTTTATAGACTTCGTCTATTCATTTAGTAAACTCAATCATCACAAGTCTTTTCTTGAATGTTTATTATTGTTTAATTTATCTTTAACTTATTAAGTTTCTTAATGTAATGATTGACTTGTAGATTGATTCATTACTCATTGAGTTTCAAAGTCATGTTTTATTAATCTCTTAGCTTAATCAGCATCTTAATGATCTCATCTGACTGATTAATAACTCATTGACGAAGTTGTTGATTTATGTTGATGTTTCATGAGATAGTGACATTCTGAAATTTCGCTGAAGCATTGAAAGAAATAAGAAAAACTCATTTATTAACAATGCTTTTAAGCAAATAAGCTGTTCATGACTTAACTGATTCAGAGTTGCATATTATTATAAGAAAGATAAAGATAAATAAATAAATTTAATTATAATAAAATTAAGTGATTAATTTAATAAATTTGAGTAAATTTGAATGTGTATATTAATGAAAGTAATTCAAAGAATCTCTTGCGAATTTTCTGAATAAAAGTAAATTATTTTATATTGTTTACATGTTGATAGCAGAGTTGATGAGCATTTATCTACTGTTAAAAATCAGCATAAAGTAAGTCATATGAATGTTATTTAACTAATAAATAAATGTTAAGAAAGAAAAGTATTTACAGAAAAAAACTCAATTCTTATATATATATTTCTCAGCTCTGTGAGTCAACAATGAGATTTATCTGTACAAGATGCTGATTACAAATCTTCTGCAAGTTATGTTTGTCAAAAAAGCTGAACAATCTCATCAACATTGACAAAGCAGTAACAATGCTTTACTCACATGTTGAGCTCATACACAGTTGAAAAGTGAGATAATAATAACGCAGTCATTAACATGTTGAAGCTTGTATATACACAGAAGAATAACAATGTCTTTGCATACATGCTGCAACTTACATACAACATATACATACATATTGCAAAGACACGACTCAGCTTTTGCGCATATACAGACAGATGTGATGCAGTAAATCAATTGATTTTTCGCATTTTCAAATTGATTTACATGCAGCGTAATCACACACAAAGCAATAACAGTGCTTTATTCACATGTTGAACTCATATATGATATACATACATATATTGCGAAGGCACAACTCAGCTTTTGCACACATACACATTAATGCAATGCAGTAAATTGATTATTTTTCCAATTTTCTGAGCGATTTACATACGTTGCAAATACATACATTGTGAAAACATGACATAGTCTTTGCTCATATACATAGAATGACAGCAACGTCTTTGCGCATACGTTGCAACTAATATACAACATTCACACAGTCATTGCAAAAGCACAACTCAGCTTTTGCATATATATACATCTGTGCAACGCAGTAAATTGATTGATTTCGATTTTCTGATTGATTTACATGCATTGCAATCACATACACTGCAAAGACATGACATAGTCTTTGCTCATATACATAAAACAACAGCAACGTCTTTGCGCACACGCTGCAACTAATATACGACATTCACACAGTCATTGCAAAAGCACGACTCAGCTTTTGCGCATATACACATCTGTGCAATGCAGTAAATCAATTGATTTTTCGATTTTCTGATTGATTTACAGACATTGCAAATACATAGATCAAAACTTATTTAGTTCATTCAGCTGAGTGATCATACAGCAAACTTAAAAGCTCACGTCAAAGTGATCAGCTTTCATTTACATAAATCAAAGCTCATTTAGCTCGCTTAGCTTAGTAATCATACAGATCAGTTGAAAGCTCACATTGAAGTGATCAGCTTTCACAATCTTGAATTGTTTATATGATTACTTGATTATATAGACAGCTTACATGCTTGTATGTGCAAACTATCAATGTGATTGATCAATGAAAAGATATACTGCAGCGATTTTGACTAAATTACATGTAATTTAACATATACACAGCATTTAGATAATATCATAGTCATAGACTGCATGCACTTAATGAAGAAATAAAAATTAAAATCTCAACTTTATGTTAAACTCAATTGAGTTGATGTTTTACACATATGATGCAGAGTTTCAATGACATCACTTTTAGCTCAAATGCTCACTAAACTTAATTAGAATAAAACTCAGATCAAAGCTAGAAAGAATAAATGAAGATTAAAATTATAACAAAAGTCTCTTTGTCATTTAATCAACAAAGTATATAGTGATATTCTTTAAACAATTGATTTATCATTGTCAGAATTACGTTGCTTTCATCACTTTTCAATAAATCAATAATGAAATTCAATAATATATCTTGTCATCATTATTTAAATATAAACAATGATTTTAATAGTTTATTGATTCAATCTCTTGATGCTTTTGATCTATGATAAACATAATAGTTTGTTAGAATCATGTTTAAATGATACAATTAATAAAGATCAGAATTAATAGTGCTTAATCTTTAAAGATAGTTATAACTAAATATTAAGAATATAAAAAAGATTGATACAAAAGCTTTTATTTATATAATGTTTAAAGACTGCACTAAACTTAAAAAGAATATGTTTATGACATAAAAAGAATATGATGTAAATGAACAAGATGTTGATGAAAGAAAAAAGAGATTAAGTCATATCTGAGTTATATTTAAGTCATATTTGAATCATATTTGACTAGCTCGCTGATTAGCTTTGTTCAGTCTTGATATGCTTGTAATATTACTTTTCTCTTTGAAAATTCATATTCACATAAATGTAGTTCATTTGCTCACTTTTGTTGATAGTTATTTCAATATTTAGCGCGATTTGTTTGAATATAACTTATGAAATTCATTTAAAACTTTCTTTGAGTCATTGAATTTTTCTTTATCAACATAGTATCATTCATTGTTTCTATCTAGATTTGTTCATTTGACTTTGTACTGTATTTGATCTTAATAGTGTTTGAAGTTCAATATATTGTTTATCTTTTAATGTTCATCATCTTTGATAGTGATGAATTTAAGTGATTTTGAATGCTGTTCTGATAGAAAGTTTTCTGAATATGATCACAGTAGCTTCAAGCTGAACATTGAATGCAAATGCTTCATGCTGACTGATAAATAAAGATAATAAAAGATACTTACTTTGACAGTGATTTGATAGAAATTTAGCTGATTATCTTTCAAATCTTTGCAGAGTTTCATTGTCTTGACGTTTCTGAAAGATAGTTAAATCAAGTCATTTACTTCATAAATAACGTTTCGTTTATGTTTATTGATCTGAACTTCAATGATCAGCTTAATTTTTTTCAATTCAAACACAGAATTTAATCATGAAGTAATTTTATTTACAATAGTTATGAAAAAAGTGAAGTTGATCAAAAACTTGTTGAATGCATCATACAATTTGCAAAAAGTCAACTGAAAAGACTTTGATGAGCATTTGCAAAAGATGAAAGACAAAATGATTATTAAGATGCAAAGAATTACAAGTTTAAAAGCAAAAGTCATTTATTTGATTAAATGCATTAAGAATACAGTGAAATTATTTGTATTTAAACAGCGAATATGCGCAAAATCAAAACTCTGATAAAACAATGAACTCATCAAAATGTGAAAGACGTTGTTGTCAAAAAAGCAAATCTGAAAAAGATGCAGAAATGATGATACATGAGCAAAGATAATGCAAATGCAAAACTCATATCATGATGCAATAAAGCTGATTAAAAATCAATTCTGAATCAATTTCTTAAACAACATTAAAGAAAAAGAAGTGTTTCAAACATACAAGTTCATTAAATCATGTCTAATCAAAAAGCTACTCTTGATACAAAACTCACAAAAAGAATTGAAAATTAAATTCAATGAAAAGTGCGAAATATTTCTGAAAGCAATGTACTCATCATCTTTGAAAATTTAAATCAATGAAGAATTACTATTAAATAAAAGTATACAGTGATTAAGAGTTATTGAAAAGAAAATCAAGCACGCTATTAACTTTTCAGCATTTAGAAAAGCACTTAAATTAGATGAGATTTCATTTGCAATCATACAGAGAGTGTACAAAAACATATTAAAAATCTTCAATTTAATGTACTCAGATTTGATTAAAAATGACTATCATTTGAAGATATGATGCAAAGACACGAAAATTATTCTGAAAAAATCAAACAAGTTGAATTATTCAATTTCAAAGACATACAGAATTGTTATGCTGCTAAACTGTTTAAACAAAGTAGCAGAAAAAATAATAGCAATGCAACTGTCTTACACAGCTGAAATTAATGATAAGTTGTTGAATTTTGATCAAATAAGAGACAGAAAACAAAGATCAGCTATAAATGCAGTACTAAATTTAGTACATGATGCGCAAATGACGAAAAGTTGAGAAAACATGCTTATTTATTTACTTCTAGATGTCAAAGAAGTCTTTGATCATGTTGCGTTGAAACAGCTGATCAAAATATTGATTAAATTGAAAATATTGATTAATTTAATCAATTAAGTAAAATGTTTCTTACAAAATCAAATTATTGACTTAGCATTTGACAATGAATGTCAGAAATCAAAGAAAATAAGCACAGAAATATCATAAGACTCATTTATTTCACTCATTTTATTTCTAATTTATATTTGATACTTGTTTTCAAAAATTCACGCAAAATTCGAAAATTTACAATCACTCAGCTATATTGACGACGTGATGCTTTACATTGAGAAAAGAAATATTGACAAGAATGTGAAAATGCTGAAAAACGCAACAAAAATTGCTTTCACATAAGCTAAGAACAATGTAATGCAATTCAATAACTTGAAATTTGAATTGATACATTTTGAAAGTTATAAGACAACATTTAATCAAATGATTATTTTATTCAATAACACAGTCATAAAATCAAAGATATGTGTATGATGATTAAAAGTTTGACTGAATCAAAAGCTCAACTTCAAAGTTCATATGCAAACAAAAATCATGACAGTCATAAGAACATTACATTCATTGTTTAAATTAATAAATAATGAGTGAGAACTAAATGCTAAATTAGAAAAGCAGTTATACTTGACATGCATCACGTTTATTAGCAATTATGACGTCAAAATATGATAAAATAATCAAAAAAGCTATTTAATCAAATTTCGCAAACTGCAAAATGCTGCATTACGAAAAATTCTGAGTGTGTTTTGAACATCATTAATAAATGCTATGCAAATAGAAGTTGAAATTTCGTTGATGAAGATGTGATTAGATCAAAAGTGTAAAAACTATACAATTCAAATAGTTGAATTATTGAAAAAACACTTTATCAGAAAAAGAACATTTATTTTATACTCATTTTAATACTTTATTGAATTGAATCTAAATCTGAATGCATCAAAATATCTGAACTGAAACAAGATAAAGATGAACTTATCTTGAAAAGTCAAGAAGTGCAAAGACAGACTCATGCAAATATATTGAATATTAAACAAATAAAAAACTTTGAATTCAATAAAAGAAATTGAAATTTCTCACTTCAAGAAATCATGAGATCAAGAAATTAAGCATTTAGCAAGAATTTAAATCGAATTTGCAAAAAGCAAAACTTACGAAATGATCAATTCATACTACAGAAAATTAGAAAGAATTAAAAAAGACGAAAAACATAGTGATGTATATTGATGCATTGCAAATTCAAAAAAAGATAGCAAAGATTGAAACAGAAACTGAAATGATAGTGATATTCATGCATGAACTCATCAGATACAGCAAAGCAACAAGTGTTTCTGACAAAATAATCACAACGAAAGCGAAATTGTAAGCTATTGATGATGCAATCGCAATATGCAGTGAAAAAGCACTCAAAAACAGCGAAATTTGAATGTACATGAACAGTCAAATGACTTTGCAAAGACTAAATGCAAAGAGCAACATCAATAATAATAATAATAAATTCATACACTTTTGTAACATCGATTAGATTGACTCATGAAGAACTCTATGCTATGTGTGTCGAGTGAACAAAATTCTCTGAGGTAGAAAATCGCTCGCTGTCTATACAACTGCTACACGCAGCTGAGACGATAAAACTGAGACTATGTATCAAATTTGTTCATGATGATTGCACATTAAAGAATGAGTGTTCTTGTCATTCTAAACTGCTTCAGCAGCTTCGTTTTCATCATCATTCTCGCTGTTGCTCTGAGACTCTTCGTGATTGAGATGATGATTCAATAGTTTGTGAAGTCGACGTTTTGTAACATATTTAATCGAAGATGCGTTCAATTTGAACAGTGCATCAGAATATGCTTGACTGTCTGATGACTTCATTCGCAATTGCATCAAGAACTATTCGCGTTTGACATGTTTCTTGAGTGCAGATAAATCTTCAGCTCTATGCGTTTGATTTTGATGTAAGTTGCAAGAGTGCTTTCAACCTTCTGAAGATCATTACGCATCTTTACTGACTTCTTGAATGAGCAACATCAATGTGAAGTTATTTAATGATATACAGCAAAACTTAATTAATTTACGTCAGAATTAGTGTCAAATTTACATACAGTGAATATTGAGTTGCAAAAGCATTATTAAGAACAAAAAAGCTGATTAATTGATTAAAAGCATTGCTCAAGAATTATCAGTTATTAATAACATGAAAGCAATTATTATAAACTTCGTTAAAAAGCAAATTTGCAAAGAGATGAAATTACAATGATTAAATGTTTGAAAAAGCAGCATCAAGAAGAAAAATCAGTATCAAAAGCACATATTGAATGTGAATTTAAGTCATAAATCACTAAAAGAGATGAGAAAAATCAATAGATTAATGTTTTCAATCTTTATTCAACTGAAAATGAAACATGACTATTTCAAGAGATATTTGCATCAATTATCAGAGAATAATTCAAACAAATGTTATGAAATATGCAATGCAAGACAAACGTTGAAGCATTTATTGCTGAACTGCAAACATTACAGAGCAGAGCAAATAAAGTTTAAGAAAAAAGCTCAGCTCAAAAATACAAACATCATATTGATACTGTTCATCATCAAGATTAAAAGAATTATAAAATTAAAGTATTTGAAAAATACTTGAATTATAATGAGAAAATGACTATTAGAAATGAAAGAGTAGAACGCAAAAAGTGTAAAAAGATAAAGAAAAATGAAAGTACAATGATGAGAGTTGAGTAAAAGCACTTGTATATGCAAACTATCAATGTGATTGATTAATGAGAAAATATAAAGCAGCAACTTTGATCAGATTACATGTAACTTAGCATATATACAGCGTTTAAACAGTGTCATAATCATAGACTGCATGCACTTAATGAAGAGAGAAAAAAATCATGAAATTAATATAAAAATTACGCAGTTTTATGATTTGAGTTGTAAAACACATCAGTGTTTAAAGTATCAAGACTACAATCATAAAACATATGAATGCAAAAACAAGCAAAGATGCATTTATTACACACTAAATCATCATTTGAAGCATTGTTTTCATAAACAGACTTAAAACATGTGAAAATGTGAAACATGTTGAAATATACACAAAGTTTTTGATTCTTAATGTCATAAATAATAGATTGAAAAAGAAAGAATAAAAAGAATCATGAAACACAGATTTTTATATCATATTATACAAAAGCAGAAAGAACTTAAAGTGATGATATCAAAAACATTCACAGAAACATTTATTAATTTAAAATCATTGATAAACAATGACTTGAAGAGAAAACAGAAATGTTCAATAAATGAAAGTCATCTGTTTAACATGATCATCATATTCAAAAACACTATATTGAATCATTTAGTCAAAAAGTCAAAAACAAATAAGTTGAAGTCAATATTAATTACATCAATTTTAGTATCATTTTCTTTTGAAGATTTTATAAGAAAAGTAAGCACATTACAAACATTCAAAAGAACATTAAATAGCTTTAAATGTAAATTTAAATATTTCAGCAAAAGAAGCTTCAAATACTACAGTACAACGTTCACAAGTTCAAAGAAAAGATGATGATAATGTTATTACATAAGAAAAAGATGAAAAATTATGACATTTTGATTCTTTAAAAACTTTAATGATTTAATAAAAATTTCAGAACATACTGCTTAACAACTGTTAACTTCATGCTGAAGAATAATGAAAATTAAATTTGTTTCTACATAAACAAGAGAATTAACAGCAACATTTAATACTCAATATGATACTTTAAAGATAATAATAATAAATAATAATAATAAATTCATACATTTTTGTGACATCGATTAGATCAACTCATGAGAGACTCTATGCTATTTGTATCAAGTGAACAAAATTCTCTGAGGTAGAAAATCACTTGCAGTCTATACAACTGCTTCATGCAGTTGAAACAGTGAGTTTTAAGATTATGTATCAAATTTGTTCATGTTGATTGCATGTTAAAGAATGAGTATTCTAGTCACTTTAAATTGCTTCAAGAGCTTCATTTTCATCATTATCTTCGCTACTGCTCTGAGATTCTTCATGATGATGATGATTATTCAATAGTTCAAGAAGTCAGCATCTTGTAACATTCTTGATCGCAGATGCAATTAGTTTGAACAATGCATGAATACATGCTTCGTCATTTGATGACTTCATTCACAATTGCATCGCAAGCTATTCATGTCTGAAATGTTTCTAAAGTGCAGATAAGCATTCAGATCTATGCATTCAGTTCTGATATACATTGCAAAAGTGCTTTCTGCTTTCTGAAAATCATCACGCATCTTTATTGTCTTATTGCTCAGATGCAATCTTTGTGCTGAGATTGCATTAATATTTGCAACGCATTCTTTGTACTTTTCTCATCATTGATTTCATTAATTCTTGTGATATTACTTTATTGTGATGCTATCATTTGTTGAAGTCATTATGAAGAAGAAGAGAATGCATCATTTGCATCTCAACTATATCTTTGCATCTTCTTGAATGAAGACATTCAGAAGTATTATTTTCTTGATGATGAGTGAGCGAGAAATGACGCAATTAACTTTTGTTAACTGAACATGTATTAGTTTGCATATTTATTTGATCTCTTGCGTTCGATTATTAACTCAACTGTGTAACGTGATCTTGTTCTGTAACATGTTCAGATGAACATGTAGTGAGCTCATGTATATTTCTGTCTTTAAAGTTTCAATGTTTACTCTTTTGAATGCTTCTGCTATGTGATGCAAAGTTTGATTCTGAAGTGTTTTTAGTTTGCATTCTTTGTTCAACAGTTCATCTTTCTTGTCGTGCTGATGTCAGACTGACACTTTGAATGCAATTTCTGATCTCATTACTGCTGAGTATACTTGTCTCACTTTTGTGAAGATAACTTTTCATGTGAAGACTTCAAGACAATTAAGTGTCAACATTCTTGTGATGTGATTCATCTTTATTTGTCAAAGATGCGTGTCTCATTGCAGTTTCATGTTCAGTTGCATCTTTAGAACTTGTACATCTGATTTTGATTTGATAACTGAGCCTTTTATTTGTATGCTAATCATCATGTTGAATCTCTTTAATTTTCTAGTGAAATGCATAAGCTTATACTTTTCTGATGCAAACGTTGTGTCATGAGTGCAAGCTCATTTCACGCAAACGTTGTGTATCTTGCTCAATGTTCTACAGATTTCTTCAGTGAATCTGTCGTAAATTAGAATGTTAATATCATTTATAAAGTCAAGCACTTCGATTTTAATTCTCAGTGCTTCGCATTTTTCAATTAAACTTACGTTGAAGAATAGAAAGAGAATCAATGAAATGAGAAATCTCTGTGATATGTCTGCATTTATCTTACGCATGTCGCTCGTTTGTTCATTAAATATTAGCAATGTCTCTCGATTCTTTAGAAAGCTGCGTGTTCATTCAATTATATAGCTCAACATTCTTTTCATTTTCAGTGTATGCAGAAGTTTGATGTGTAAGACTTGATTGAATGCTTTAACAATGTTTAAACTTAGCATGAAAATTATATATTTGATTTTGCAGTCTTACACTGTGTGAACTTAATTTACTAGTAGATTTAACATCAAGATCACGAATCACTTGCATCTTACTTTCATTTGAGTATTTGATAGCATGTGATGAATCTCAACTATGTCACTCAGTCTTTTGATCATGATCAACTTCAGCACTTTGCTCATGATATTGAGTAAAGCAATGAGTTAATATGTCTTTAAATCGATATAGTCACTTTTTTTATTTGCATAGTACTATTGTTTAAGCTTTTTTGAACTGCTTCAAATGATACTTGTATGTTACGCATGCATTGAATAAACTTGTTAGTACTAAGATCAGTTCTGCAAGACTCGCTTGAAGCGCTCTGTTTGAAATTTCTGAAGTACTTGACACTTTGTCTGCTTTTACTCATTTGATTGTTTGCTTCACTTCATCTTTCATGATGCGTGAATTGAATGAGACTGTCAGAAATATGAATGATTTCGCGATGTCATTGACATCTGCTTAAGAAGATGAGAAAAAGAACTTTTCTCGCAGTATCTTGATTTTTTTCTTGAACGTTGTTGTCATGTGATCAATGTCACTTCACTTCAATGATGAAAACTGAGAAAGCTTTTTAGATAGTTGACTTTTGATTCTAGCTCGTTTTGCAAAGCATCATATCAATTTGAATGCTTCGCTCAACTCATGCATTTGTGATCTGAAGTGTGCACATTTCGTTTGTCAAATGATCTTGTTTTTATGATTGTTATGCTTCAGATATTCATTTCATGCTTCTAATGTATCTTTCGTTTTTCATATGATTTGCAGTCATCTTGATTTTATTACTGCTTCAAAGCAGCTTTGATTTCAAAAGTCTTTTACTCAATTTGATGACTTTGTCAAGAAAGTAAATTTCTTGATGATCTTCTGTAGCACTCTGATAATCTTGCACACTTTGTCATTCATCATCATCTTGTCGTCTAAAAAGCATTTCAAAGATAGATGTATTCACAAATAAGCTTTCAATGCTTCTGTATTCATTTTCTTTCAAAGTCATCAAGTTGAGAGTTGCACTGAGATTGTTTGTAAACATAGCTTTGTGATGATTGAAAGATGATTCAACTTCTGATGCAGATTGATTCGTATCTTGCACTTGCATGTCATGAACTGTATTTTCTCGCTGCTAAAAACTAGATCAATTATCATAAACTGATTGTGAGCTTTGCAAGTAAGAGTATCTGATTTCAGCAATAATTCTAGTCTTGCATTTGTAATGATGTTTAGTAAAATATCAGTCGTCGTATGATGAGTGAAGCATCTTCATCTCTTTCAATGAGAATGATGTAGATTGAAATCTTCTACAATCAGTTGTTTGTAGTCATTCTTGAATAGTTCGTTCAAATGAGAAATGATTAAAGATCTCTCTGTAAATGTAGTAAACAGTGAGCATGAATTGTAAACGTTTAAAATTCTTAACGTCTGCATTTTGTCATCTGTGTTGCAAGTTAATATTCTGATTAAGCAAATGTTTGACTCAACTGTTTCTACTATTCATTGATTGAGTCTTAAACATTTGTTAATGTATATGCATGTTCTTGATTAAACTGACGAGTTTTTCACTAAATGAAAGAAGTTGTGTACTAAGCTAAATGACTGCAAGTTATTATTGTTGCAATCTTGCTTCTGTATAACTACTATGTTGAATTCGCGAACTTCTTTGTCAATTAGAAATGATTCTTGAATTTTTAATGATTTTCTGATGTTGTACTGTAGAATTCGTAGAAAAGACTATTCTATCATAAAGTTATTTGTAGCTGTTGTTGACTCTGCAATAAGAAGACTCTTTATATGCTTTCAATCATCGATGATCTTTCTCACTTTCTGATTGAATGTTTCTGAATCTGCTCAGATGTCGTCTCATCTGAGTCACTATTCACGCAAGAGAAAAGATTGACTCGTCTCTTCTTGATCTTTACTATCTGTTAAGCTGATTCATTAGCAATTCAACTGCATGTTTTCAGCATGATTATTGCTGAGTTCAAGAGATTCATTAAATCAAAAGAATTCATTGAATCTGAAGAGTTCATTGAATCTAAAGAGTTCAGAAACAGCGAGAAGAGTGTGCAATTGTATTTAGACATCTCAGAGTATTTGAATGATTTATTTTTATAAATTTCAAACGCTTGTTTCATTTGTTGTTGTCACTCAAGACAGATGCATCTTCAGAGTTTGTGATTTTCGTTGCAGTTGATGCAACGTCTTCTATTTGAAGACATCATACGCTTCTCTATGTGATGCTTGTCTGCACACTTTTTGCAATGCTGATTCTTTCTGCAGATCTTAATCATGTGATCAAATTCGTGACATCTGAAGCATTGCATGATGCAACAGTTCTTTTCAAATAGCTTGCATGCACATTCTTGATACAAGTTCAGCATGCTCATATTCATTAGTTGATTCATCATTGCTTCGATTGTGATTTTTACAATGAGCGACAAATGAGTCTTTTCGCTATCTGCTATCTTCTTGAGTCAGACTATTCTTAGTACTTTCAGATCTTCATGAAGTCTCGCGTTATTTTTTATCAATTTTTCAATAATCTTTTTCTGATTGTTCATGTCTATTGTAGTGTGTATTTCATGTGTCAGCATTGCAAAGATTCAACATGCTACGTGTGTTGAACTGACAATTTCTTTTGCTCATGTTTGAGTCTTTTTCAAATTTGCTCAAGCATCTGAGCTAACTGCATGAAGAAAAATGTCATCGCTGCTCAGCTTGCAAAGTGACACAATTAGATTTCTTTGATCTGTTGACACGTCTGCAATTCTCTGTAAAATCTGTTCAATTGACTTCTTCTGTATCTCTTTTATTTCTCTTCTGTTCATTATTTTAATTATGACTTTTCATCTCTTGCAAAGCGATGATGAGTTGTCTCTGAGACGTTGCTTTCTCATTGTCATTTCTTCTCTTGTCACGTTTGCTCATGACGTGATTTTCGTTGAAAGACGTATGCTTTTCTGTGTATGCAACTGCTTGTTAAGCAGTTGAATTGATGTCTTCAGTTTCTGTACATTTTTCGCGATGAACGCGTTCTGATTCACATGATGTTTTTCTTCTGAATCGAGTCGAAGACGTTGAATCAGTTTCAATGCTATCTTTTTTCATGAATGATCTTTGCTCTCTTCTTTCTCTAACGTTGATATCTTTATTAATAGATCAATAATGTTAGCAATGTTCTTTTCATCATTGCATGAGTGTTTCGATCTTACATCTTTGTTTTCTTGCAACAAATTGACGTTGCTCGCAATCATCTTTGAATCAGCATTGCTGCAATTCGTGCAATTCATCATCATTCAATCATCTTCTAGATTCACTCTGTCTTGTTTATAGTGCTCTTTTTCAAAATTTGTGATGCGTGCGTTGTGATTGTTTTTCAATACTTTAAAGATGTAAACATAATTATGTTATAAACATTAACAAACAATACACAGATGACTCAGAAAGTTATATACATTCATGAAGCATACAATTCATCATTCAAAAATTATGAAGTTATTCATGAAAAAGAAAGTCTTTCAGACATTGAAAAGATATTACACATGTCAAGAAAATGCATTCTTGTAAAAAACTTTAATCTGCATCATCTCACATGAGAGAAATCATTCTACTCAAAATAGCATTTATTGTCAAATGATTTAATTGAAATGATTACAAATGTTAATGCATCGTTGATGTTATCTCAAGACATGATTACGAGAAATTATCAGAAATCTCAAACAACAATAAATTTGATTTTCACAACAAATGATATTATGAATCAATTAATATGATGTGAAATCAATGAAGAAATGAAAAACTTCTCAAATCATTTATTGATATAAACAATTATAGATTGCAGAGTTTGCAAAGAGTCAGCGCGAAAATTACGTTGCAACTGAAAGACAATGAATGAAGAGAAATTCATTAATACTTTGAAAGAACAAATGTTAAAATCATTGTTGAATCATGAAATGAAACGTTGATGTATACATAAGTACACTAAGTAACTGCTGAATGCATTGAAGAAAATCATCAAGATTTTCACTTTCTGAGTGAAATCACATGAAATGATTAAAGCAGAATGAACGAAAAAGTGTACAAAGATTATTTAGAGCATGCAATAAATGAAAAAAAGCTGTTGAATTGTTAATGATTGAACAAAGTACATTTAAGCATGTAACAAGAAAAGCAAGATCATCAGAAAACAGAAATGCAGTAAATATTAAAAGATCATGCAGAATGTTGAACAATTTTCAAAAGAACTGTTTAAAACTGCAAAATGAGCAAGAAATGCAATTGCAAACACATTAACTTAAGCGATAATTTTCTTTCTGATCAAGTCAGATTTTTTTTTTCTTCATTAAATGCATGCAGTTTATGACTATGACATTGTCTAGATGCTGTATGTATGCTAAGTTACATGTAATCTGACTCAAGTTGTTGCTTTATATCTTTTCATTGATCAATCACATCAATAGTTTGCATATACAAGCGCTTTCACTCAACTTTCATCATTGTACTTTCATTTTTCTTTGTCTCTTCGCACTCTTCACGTTCTACTCTTTCATTTCTAATAATCATTTTCTCATCGTAATTCAAGTATTTTTCAAATACTTTAATGTTGCAATTCTTTCAATCTTGATGATGAACAATGTCAATATAATGTCTGTGTTTTTGAGCTGAGCTTTTTTCTTAAGTTTTATTTGCTTTACTTTATAATGTTTACAGTTCAGCAGTAAATGCTTCAATGTTTATCTTGCATTGCATATTTCATAGCATTTGTTCAAATTATTTTCTGATAATCGATGCAAATAGCTCTTGAAATAATCATGTTTCATTTTCAGCTGAATAAAGATTGAAAATGTTAATCTATTGATTTTTCTCATCTTTTTTAATGATTTATGACTTAAATTCACATTTAATATGTGCTTTTGATACTGATTTTTCTTCTTGATGCTGCTTTTTCAAACATTTAATCATTGTAATTTCGTCTCTTTGCAAATTTGCTTTTTGACAAAGCTTATGATGATTGCTTTCATATTGTTGATAATTAATAATTCTTGAGCAATGCTTTTGATCAATTGATCTGCTTTTTCGTTTTCAATAATGCTTTTGCAACTCAATATTTACTGTATGCAAATTTGACATTGATTTTGACGTAAATTGATCAAGTTTCATCATATGTCATTAAATAACTCTGCATTGATGTTGCTCTTTGCATTTAGTTTTTGCAACGTCATTTAACTGTTCATGTACATTCAAATTTCGCTGTTTTTGAGTGCTTTTTTGCTGCATATTGCGATTGCATCGCTAATAGCTTGTAGTTTTGCTTTCGTTGTGATTATTTTGTCAGAAACGCTTGTTGCTTTGCTGTATCTGATGAATTTATACATGAATATCACTGTCATTTTCGTTTCTATTTCAATCTCTGCTATCTTTTTTAAATTTACGATGCATCGATGTACATCACTATGTTTTTCGTCTTTTTGATAATTCTTTCTAATTTTCTATAGTGCAAATTGATCATTTTGTAAGTTTCGCTTTTTGCAAATTCGATTTGAATTCTTGCTAAATGCTTGATTTCTTGAAGTGATAAATTTCAATTTCTTTTATTGAATTCAATGTTTTTTGCACTTTGTTCAATATTCAATATATTTGCATGAGTTTATCTTTGCACTTCTTGACTTTTTAAGATAAGTTCATCTTCATCTTGTTTCAGTTCAGATATTTCAATGCATTCAAATCTAGATTCAATTCAATAAAGTATTAAGATGAGTATGAAATAAATGTTCTTTTTCTGATAGAATGTTTTTTCAATAATTCAACTATTCAAATTGCATAGTTCTTGCACTTTTGATCTAATTGCATTTTCATCAACGAAATTTCAACTTCTATTTGCATAGCATTTATCAATGATGTTCAAAACACGCTCAGAATTTTTCATAATGCAGCATTTTGCAGTTTGCGAAATTTAACTAAGTAACTTTTTTAATTATTTCATCATATTTCGACGTCATAATTACTAATAGACGTGATGCATGTCAAATATAACTGCTTTTCTGATTTAACATTTAGTTTTCACTCACTATTCATTAATTTAAACAACAAGTGTAGTGTTCTTATGACTGTTGCAATTTTCGTTTGCACATGAACTTTGAAGTTGAGCTTTCAATTCAGTCAAACTTCTAGTTATTGTACACATATTTTTGATTTTATGATCATGTTATTAAATAAAATAATCCTTTGATTAAGCGTTATCTTGTGACTTTCAAAGTGTATCAATTCAGATTTTGAATCATTGAATTGCATTGCATTGTTCTCAGCTCATGTGAAAGCGATTTTTGCTACGTTTTTCAGTATTTTCACATTCTTGTTAATATTTCTTTTCTCAATGTATAGCATCATGTTGTCAATATAGCTGAGTGACTGTAAATTTTCAAACTTTGCGCAAATCTTTGAAAATAAATATTGAATATAAATTAAAAATAAAATGAGCGAGATAAATGAGTTTTGTGATATTTCTGTGCTTATTTTCTTTAATTTCTGACATTAATCATCAAATGCTAAGTCAATAATTTGATTTTGTAAGAAACATTTTACTTAATTGATTAAATTAATCAATATTTTCAATTTAATCAATATTTTAATCAGCTGTTTTAATGCAACATAATCAAAGACTTCTTTGACATTTAGAAGTAAATAAATAAGCATGTTTTCTTGACTTTTTATCATTTGCACATCATGTACTAAATTTAGTACTACATTTATAGTTAATCTTTGTTTTCTATCTCTCATTTGATCAAAATTCAGCAACTTATCATTAATTTCAGCTGTGTAAGACAGTTACACTGCTATTATTTTTTCTACTACTTTGTTTAAACAATTTAGCAGCATAATAATTCTGTATGTCTTTAAAATTGAATAATTCAACTTGTTTAATTTTTTTAGAATAATCTTCATGTCTTTGCATTATATCTTCAAATGATAGTCATTTTCAATCAAATCTGAATACACTAAATTAAAGATTTTCAATATAGTTTTGTATGCTTGCTGTATGATTGCAAATGACATATTATTTGATTCAAATGCTTTTCTGAGTGTTGAAAAGTTAATAGTGTGCTTAATTTTCTCTTTAATAACTCTTGATCATTGTATACTTTCATTTAATAGTAATTCTTTATTGATTTGAATTTTCAAAAATGATGAATACATTGCTTTCAGAAATGTCTTGCACTTTTCATTGAATTTAATCTTCAATTCTTTTTGCAAGTTTTGTATTGAGAATAGCTTTTTGATTAAACATGATTTAGTGAACTTGTATGTTTAAAACACTTCTTTCTTTTCAACATTGTTCAAAAAATTGTTTTAAAATTGATTTTTGATGAACTTTATTGCATCATGATATTGCATTATCTTTGCTTATGTATTATCATTTTTGCATCTTTTTCAGATTCGCTTTTTTAACAACAGCGTCTTTTGCATTTCAATAAGTTTATTGTTTCATCAAAATTTTGATTTTGCGCATATTCACTGTTTAAATACAAATAATTTCACTGTATTCTTAATGCATTCAGTTAAATCAACAATGAGATTCATTTGTACATGATGTTGACTATGAATCTTTTGATTTTATGTTTTGAATAGAAGTCAAAAGAGTCAAGAGATCTCAATTCAACGCAGTTTAAACAATGTTAGAATGTTGCGTGATCAGAAAAGTCATTATGCAAAGTTTTCACTCACACGACAATATTCTTTCTAACAGTTACAATCAATTTACAAAGAAAATTAATGACATGTTGATGTCAGTAAGAGATGAAAAGATATTTAGTGAAATAGTTGATCTCAGTATGAAAGTTGTAACTACAAGTGATCACAGAATTTGCAATTCATTGATTACATTGATATATTAAAACATTCTCATCACATCAATAGTATCATTAAGTAATTGATGAAAAGATATTAAATAAAATAGTTGTTCTCAGTCTGAAAGGTGTGATTACAATGCTTAAAAAAGTAGTGACTTGTTGATCATGCTGATATACTGAGAAAGTTTAAGCTCATCTTTTTTACTTGATGTCAAGTCATGCATTTATCTACATAAAAAATTGAGAATTCAAGAGAATAATCAGAACACATTCTCTTTCATTAATCAAAGTCAAACATCAAATGATTGTAATTGCATGTTTATACTAACAATTCATTCAATGTTTACATGATATAAGTCAAATCAAGAGAAGAAAAAAGTTACTCAGTACAATCATACTTTATCTTCTCATTGTGTACATCTTTCTTTCATCACATATTTCTCTGTGCAATGAATGATAATCATTGAGTGAAAGAACACAGCTTTACATATGTTATAATCATAAACATCATGAATGCAAAGAAAACATTTTTCATCTTTAAATTGAAGATTGAATCAAAACATTATTATATAGAATATCATCAATGAAAAGCAAAGCAAAGATGATGTGTCATAAATGAACAACATAAACACTCATTAAGAGTTTACTTAAGCATCACATGCTAAATAAAAGCTATAAATGCAAACTTGATACATAGTTTCATGATCATTGTTTCAACAATGTGAAGTCATCATGTAAATGACAAGTGATTTTCTTTTTCAGAAAGTTTTGTTTACTTAATATAAATAGCATAGAGTTTCTCATGAGTTAAGTTTAAATCAATGTCACAAGAATGTATGAATTTAAATCAAATCAAATCAAATTAAATTCATTTCGTTAAATAAATGACTTTTGCTTTTAAACTCATGATTCTTTGCATCTTAACTATTATTTTGTCTTTCGTCTTTTGCAAATATTCATCAAAGTCTTTTCAGTTGACTTTTTGCAGATTGTATGACGCGTTCAATGAATTTTCAATCAACTTCACTTTTTTTGTAACTATTGTAAATATTGAAAGAATAGAGTGAACAGTATTACATATAATGAAATTTATGCAGATTGTAGAAAGAAGTTGTAGACTGCTCTATTTATATACTGCTAACGTGACTAAGTCGCGACGTGCAATCTTTCTTCTGATGCTAGTTTACAAAGAGCTGCTAGAAATGAGTCTATCATTGTACTTCTCAACAGTAAATAAAATTACTTCATGATCAACTTTCGTGTTTGCATTCTCATTTATATGTCAATTCTTGATGTGATTATGCATATTCTTTGATAATAATAATAATAAATTCTTACATTCTTATGACATTGATTAAGTCGATTCATGAGAAACTCTATGCTATTTATATCGAGTGAACAAAACTCTCTGAAGTAGAAAATCACTCACTGTTTATACAACTGCTTCACGCAGTTGAAACTATCATTATGAGACTATGTATCAAATTAGTTCACGTTGACTGCATGTTAAAGAATGAGTGACTTAGTCACTTTAAATTGCTTTAAAAGCTTCGTTTTCATCATCATTCTTGCAGCTGCTTTAAGATTCTTCATGATAGCAACAATTATTCAATAGTTCAAGAAGTTAACGTTTTGTAACATTCTTGATCGCAGATGTGATCAGTTCAAGCAATGCATGAATATATGTTTCGTTGTTTGATGATTTCAATCACAATCACATTGCATGTTATTTGCATCTGAAATGTTTCTGAAGTGCAAATAAACATTCAGATTTATGCATTCAATTTTGATGTAAATGATGAAAGTACTTTCAATCTTCTGAAAATCATTTCACATCTTTATCATCTTGTTGAACAAATGCAATCTTTGTGTTGAGATGATGTGAACATCTGCAATACATTTTCTATATTTTTCCCATTATTACTTTCATTGACTTTTGTGATACTATGCTATTGCGATGCTGTCACTAGTTGAAATCGTTGCAGCGAGAGCTATTTCATCTTGACTGTATTTTCGCGTCTTCTTGAATTGAGTTGTTCAGAAGCATCACTTTCTTGATGACAAAAGAGTAAGAAATGATGCAATTGACTTTAATCAAATGAGCATGTATCAGTTTGCATGTTTATCTGATTTTCTGTGTATGATTATTAACTTGACTGCGTAACGTGATCTTGTCTTGCAGCATGTTCAAATGAACATGCAATGAGCTTATATACATTTTTGCTTTCAGAGTCTTGATGCTTACTTTTTTGAACATCTTTGCAACGTGACACAAAGTCTGATTCTGTAATGTTTCAAGTCTGTATTCTTTGTCTGACAATTCTTTCTCTTTTTCTCGCTGATGTCAAACTGATGCTTCAAATGCAATTTCTGATCTTATTATCGTTGAGTATATCTATCTTGCTTTTGTGAAGATTGCTCTTCATATGAAGACTTCAAGTTGACTAAGTGCTAGCATTCATATGACGTGATTCACTTCAATTTGATGAAGATGCACATCTCATTGCAATTTCATATTCAGTTGTACTTTCAGAACTTGCACGTCTGATTTCAACTTAACAACTGAGCTTTTTATTTATATGTTAATCATCATGTCAAATCTTTTTGATTTTCTGATGAAATGTGTAAATTCATACTTTTCTGATGCAAATATTATATCATGAGTGCAAGCTCATTTTACGCAAACATCATGCATTCTGCTCAATGTTTTATAAATTTCTTCAATGAATTTATTGTATGCTAGAATGTTAATGTTATTTATGAAGTTGAGCACTTCAATCTTAATTCTCAATGCTTTGCACTTCTCAATCAGACTTGCGTTGAAGAATAGAAAGAAAATCTATGAAATAAAGAATTTTTGCAATATGTCTGCATTTATCTTGCATATGTCATTTATTTGTTCATTAAATTTCAATGATGTTTCTCAATTTTTAAGAAAGTTGCATGCTCATTTAACTATGTAGTTTGAAGTTCTTTTCATTTTCAGAGTATGCAAAAGTCTGATGTGCAAGACTTAATTAAATGCTTCAATGACATTTAAACTTAGCATGAACACTACATATTTGATTTTGCAGTCTCATACTGTGTGAATCTGATCTACTAGTAGATTTAATGTCGAGATCACAAATCACTTACATCTCACTCTCATTTGAACATCAAATAGCATGTAATGAGTCTTGATTATATCACTCAATCTTTTAATCATGATTGACTTCAGAGTTTTGCTCATGATATCAAGCAAAGCAATGAGTCAATATGTTTTTGAATCAGTATAATCATTCTTCTTTGATTTGCATAGTACTATCATTTAAGCTTTTTTGAACTGCTTCAAATGATATTTGTATATTACATATGCATTGAATAAACTTATCAATATTAAAGTCAGTTTTGCAAAATCTGTCTGCAGCACTCTGTTTAAAATGTTTGAAATGTTTGATGCTTTATTTGCTTTTATTCTTTTAATTGTCTGTTTCACTTCATTTTTTGAAATGTGTAAATCAGATGATATTGTCAAGAATATAAATGAGTTTGCAATGTTATTAATGTTTGCTTGAGAAAATGAGAGAAAGAATTTTTCTTGCAATATTTTGATTTTTTTCTTAAACATTGTTATCATCTGATCAATGTCACTTCACTTTAATGATGAAAACTAAGAAAGTTTTTTAAATAGCTGACTTTCAATTCTGACTCATTTTGCAAAGCATCATATTGACTTAAGTGCATCACTCAGCTCATGCATTTATGATCTGAAATGTACATGCTTTACTTGTTGAATGATCTTGTTTTTATGATCATTATGTTTCAGATATTCATTTCATGCATTTAATGTACTTTGTATTTTTCATATGATTTGCAGTCACCTTGATTTTATTACTATCTCTGAGCAGTTCAAATTTCAGAAATTCTTTGCTCAACTTAATGATCTTTTCAAAAAAATTAGATTTCTCAATAATCTTCTGTAATGTCTTGATAACTTTGCACACTTTTTCATTCATCATCATCTTGCTGTTTAAAGAACGATTCAACGAAAGATGCATATGCAGATATGCGCTCAATGCTTCTGTGTTCATTTTCTTTCATAATCATCAAGTTGAAGACTGTACTGAAGTTGTTTGTAAACATAGTTTTATGACAATCAAAAGATGATTCAATTCTTGATGCAGATTGATGCATATTTTGCACTTGCATGTCATGAATTGTATTTTCTCGCTGCTAAAGATTAGATCAATAATTGTAAACTGATTATAAGTCTTGCAAGTAATAATGTCTGATTTAGCAATAATTTCAGCTTAGCATTAGTAATGATATCAAGTAAACTGTTGATTGCTGCATGTTGAGTGAAGCATCTTCATTTCTTTCAATAAGAATGATGTAAATTGAAATCACTCATGATCAATTGTTCACAATCATTTTTGAGTAGCTCGCTTAAGCAAGAAATGATTGAAGATCTCTTTGTAAATGTAGAGAACAGTGAACATGAGTTGTAAACATTTATAAGTTGCAACATTTGCATTTTATCATTTGTGTTATAAGTTAATATTCTGATTAAGCAGATGTTTGATTCAGCTGTTTCTATCATTCATTAATTAAGTCTTAAGTATTTGTTCACATATATGCATGTTCTTGACTGTGATGACATGTTTTTCACTAGGTAAAAGAAGTTGTGAGCTGAGTTAAATGATTGAATGTCGTTAATGTTGCAACTCTGCTTCTGTATGATTACAATGTTAAAATCATGAACTTCTCTGTTGATTAGAAACAATTTTTAAATTTTCAATGATTTTCTGATGTTGTATTGCAGTATTTGTAGAAAAGATTGTTTTATCATAAAGTTATTTGTAGCTGTTGTTGACTTTGCAAAGAGAAGACTTTTTGAATGCTTTTAATCATTGTGAATCTGTCTCGTCTTTTAATTTGTCGTTTCTGACTCTGCTTGAGCAACATCTCATCTGAGTTGCTACTCACGCAAGAGAAATGATTGACGCGTCTCTTCTTGACTTTTATCATTTGTCATGTTGATTCATAAGCGACTAAACTGCGTGTTTTCAGCACAACTATCGTTAAGCTCAACGAGTTTGCTGAACTGAGAGAGTTCGTGAACTTCAAAAAATTCATTGAATTCAAAAAGTTCATTGAATCTGCAGCGCTTGAAGACAGTGAAGAGTTCAAGAATTGCAAGAATGTGCAATTGTATTTAGATGTTTCTGAATATTTGAATAATTTGTTTCTATAGATTTTGAACGTTTGTTTCATCTGCTGTTGTCATTTGAAACAAATGCATCTTCAAAGTTCATGATTTTCATTGCAGTTAATACAACATCTTTTATTTGAAGACATCACGCATTTCTTGATGTGATGTTTATCTGTGCATTTGACATAACATTGATTCTTTCTGCAGAATTTGATCATGTGATCAAATTTCTAACATCTGAAGCACTGTCTGATGCAACAGTTTTTCTTGAACAATTCACATGCATATTCATGATATGCATTTAGCATATTTACATTCATCAGTTAATTTATAATAGCTTTGATTGCTATCTTCATGATGAGTGATGAATGAGTCTTTTCGCTCTCTGCTACTTTCTTGAGTCAAACTATTCTTAGAATTTTCAAATTTTCATGAAGTTTTGCGTTATTCTTTATCAGCTTTCTAATGACTTTCTTCTGATTGCTCATGTCGATTATAATGCATATTTTATGTGTCAGCATTGCAAAGATTCATTGCAATATATGCATTGAATTTGTAATTTCTTTTGCTCATTCTTGAGTCTTTTTCAGATTTGCTCATGCATTTGAATTGACTGCATGAAGAAAGATGTCTTTGCTACTCAGCTTGCAAAGAAACATGATCAAATTTCGTTGACTTGTTAACATGTCTGCTATTCTTTGAAGAATCTGCTTGATAATCTTCTTCTGCATCTTCTTTATTTCTTCTCTGTTTACTATCTTTATCATGACTTCACATCTCTTGCAAAGCGACGACAATTTCTCTCTGAGACGTTACTTTCTCATTGATAATTCTTCTCTTATCACATTTGCTCATGACATGATTTTCAATAAGAAACGCGTATTTCTCTGCATTTGTAACTGCTTGCTTAGCAGTTGAACTGATGTCTTCAGTTTCTGCACATTCTTCGCGATGAATGCATTCTGAATCATGTGATGTTTTTCTTCTGAATTGAGTCGAAGACAATGCATCAGCTTCAATGCTATTTCTTTTCACAAGTAATCTTTGCTCATCTTTTTCTCTAACGTTGATGTCTTTATTAGTAGATCGATAATGTCAGCTATCTTCTCTTCATCATTGCGTGAGCATTACAATTTCGCGTCGCTGTTTTCTTGTGACATGTCAACGTCGCTTGCAATCATCTTTGAACTTGCATTGCTGCAACTCATGCAATTCATCATCATTTGACTGTTCTTTAAATTCGCTCTGTCTTGCATGTAGTGCTCTTTTTCAAGATTTTTTGTGCACATACATGTTGTGATTGTTTTTTGACTTCTTTCATATTCTTTGATGTGAATGTTAAATCAAGTACTGAGCTTAATTGATCTGAATAGCTGTAATATATGTTTATATCAGAAGTGTTAATCAGATTGCACTTATGTAAATTTATTCACTTTATTAACGCTTTTTTTAATAAAGTTTGAAATTTTTGCGTTTTATTAACTATGATGTGCATTAAAGTCTTCAATGATAATAACTTTTTGCTCAGAATTTAGCATAACTTTTGCTAATTCTCGCTCAATTATGTATAATTGCTCGTCATCTGCATTTTGTAACTTTTCGTTGTAAATATTAAATAATAAAATTTCTCTTTGAATTTTATTATTCACTATTGATATTGCTTGCATATCTTTGTTATTGACTATGTTTGATCTTGATATGCATGTAAATTTCTTTGCATTTTTCGTAATAAATATTAATATTCTGACATGAGTATTCTGAACATTTGATTTGATACAGATAAACAATGAATATGAAATTGTTATATTCTTGTCTCTCATTCATGATTCTTGTAGTATAACAATGTTTATCTTGTTTTTCGTAAATTTCATGCATGCATGCATAATTTGCATTGATCTTACACAATTGTGTTGTAGAATTTGAATATTCAACGTGTTTGCAAAGCTTTCATCATTTGCGTTATTTTGTGACATTTCGAATGCAATACTCATTACAGTTTCATGATTAAATGATCTTTTTGTGAGCTAATAAACTGAGCTGTCTGATATGTTTCACACATTACATTATTTGCAAAGTGTGCATTTTGACAGTTGCAGCATCTAAAAATCATGTGATTGCATGATTACTTGTCTTCATACGTAAATAATTAACATTTATGATTTCAAATCTGATGATTTTGCTTGCAGTACAAGCATCTTAATGATCTGTTACATTTGTTTTATAAATGCTTGAATGTTTAACATTTTTGACATTAATCATTTAATTAATAGTCTCGATATTTGACTGTTTAATATGTCAATCTCACAGCTAAAAGTCGTTTTTTCAAATGTCTTTGCACTTCTGCTTTAATTCTAAATGCTAAGATTATCGATGCATATTTGTTTCATGATCGATTTTCACTCTTTAATAATCATATAGAGTTGATTATTAGTTTCAATTCAAGATTGTATGACTCTAACTCAGTTTTTAGATTTTTCATTTCAGTTTTCATGTTAAAGATTTCGATTTTCAGACTGTGTATGACTATTTTATGTCATTTCTCGTCTTTCTTAATGCTTTTAACATCAAAAACATGCTTTCATGTTACTCTTTGTGCTATTAAGACATCTGCTGTGTATTTTTTCAAGATCATCAGAACAATGTTGTTTTTCTTTTGTGTTTTGACTATCATGACAACTATTAGATCGATTTTCGTCTTTTTTAATGCGTTATTTATCAAATCTCGCATTTTCATCGTCTTTAAAGTTCAGTTCTCATTTTTGAAATTGACAATGAGTTTTCTTTTGCAATACGATATTTCTTGTGATTTTGTCGAGAATTTCTTGATAATTTGCATTTGCATTTGTGACTTAAGCTGCTTTTTGCACATATGTGAGCTTCTGCGTTGGTTTTTGCGAATTTTGCATGACTTACAATGTTTGCAAAATCTGCGTCTTCTGCAAGATTTGCGAATTCTCTGTCATTTGCTTTGCATTGATTTTCTTTTTGATGTTTTCAGCATTTTGTTGAATCAATTATAGAATCATCTTCAGTTTGTTGTTTGTTTAACTTTGAAGTCAATCAATTTGCTTCTGAATTGAGTTTTCTATGTTTTCATTGCATGCTCTTTGAATTTAGATTAAGCTATGATTTATAATCTCTTTCTGTTCTGATATTGCTTGTCTTAGCTGATTGACTGCAAATTTAATTCTTTCGCGTAGTCTCTTTATCTACATCTTTTTAAAGATAATTTCGTAGCACTTGCTAGTACTAACTTCGATGCTAGCTTCTTTTTGCGAACTTTTCATTACTTTTCGCTTTTTCATTTCTTTGACTTTCACAATCGCTCAGGTTTACTGAATTTAGCATCAATGCATCAAGTGAACTAAATATATATTGTGTTTTTCTATTTGCTGATGTGAGCAATTTTTGTTGATTGCAAAATAGATTGATAATGTTGTTTTGCAGTTGTTTGTTTGTTGATGAACTCATGCTAAGTTCATTTCATAAATTTATTTTAATCTTTAATGTTGACTTTTTGATTTTTATCATCAATGTTTTGAGTTTTGACTCTGAGTTATTGCTTCTGCTGAGTTTCATGTTACTATTTGCGAAACGAAGCAAGAAAGAATGCATAAAGCGACTCTTTATATTTCTTTTCATAGAGAGTTTTTTCAAGTTTCAAACTTCAAGCTTCTAAGAAATTCACTTGACATCACTTAAATATCTTTTTAATCTTTTATTCAGAGTGTTTCATGTAAACAATAACTTTAGTGTAAAGATTTCTCAATTTCTATCTTGAAATTTGCAATAAATCATCTTTTATTATTGACTTATGTCAGATGAAAATGATATAAATTTAGTCTGCAAGAGTCTAGATTACTCTTTTTGATAGAAAATGCTTGATACAATTGCTTTATATTTCATGTATCAAAGTAGTTATATTATCTCGCTCAGAATAGTAATGACTGATCTCAACTTATTATTTTGCACATCAAGAAAAGATAAAACAGATAGTGATTTGATAAGAAATGCTGTACTTCTTTGAAACAATGTTGTTCTCAGTGCAATCTTCAAGTGCAAAAGAGTTTAATTTCGATTTTTGCATCAGTATGCAGTCTTCTGTGCTGTTCTAAAGTCGATTGATGACTTGTTCTTTTCATGTAAGTTTGCTCTTCAATTTATCAATCAAATTATTGTTTGAGTTAATGATTCTTTCTTCTGCATTGATGAACTTTCGTTTCGTCGTCGATTTTGATCTGCGTAAGCATGAAAAATTTAGATTTTCGATTTTAACTTGCAATACAGTCATCTGTAAAGTTATTAAGTTGAATGAGAGCTTGTTTTGATCATATGATTGTGCTCTATAACTTGTTGATTGATTTGATATATCATATGCTTTGATAAATTGCTGTCGCTCTGCATCTCTTTTGTTTGTGATCTCAATGTTTGATAAGTTGTTTCAAGACTCTGTTAATCTGACTTATTTTCAAGAGATCTGATCATAAAACATACATAAAAACAACATGAGAACACTTAATGCATTAAGATCTCAAAAGAGTGAACGTCTCAATCATATGTCAAATTATAACTTTATTCAACATAAGAAAAAACATCATGCAATGATAAGTATACATGAATTTAGCGTCAGCGATGAACTTGAAAACATGAATGAAAATCTTCATCTTGAAGCAGATGAAAATAATCATGATCATTACACAAAGAGAAATATCAGAAAAGAGAACGCAAGCAACATTGAAGCAATTAAACTAGTATGAAATAATCTTTCTTGAATCAACATGTGAAATCATTTATCATTAGATAGTCATCAAATGATTATGATCATATGTATATTCATACTCAGAGTCACAATGTTCTCAGAATTTTACATTATACTAGATTTAAGAAAGAATGATGTTATCAGAGTCAACTCTTCATGATTCGAGACTTGAAAAATCATGCTCAGTGATTTTATTAGAAAAATCTAATGAGTTTAATGTCATGTACTGAAAGAGATAAAATGAATTAAGCGCAAGTCTGTTTCTCATTCAAAAGATTTTGAAAAACACAAAATATTGTTGTATTAAATAAAGTTATATTTCTGATCATGCACTAATGTCATCTGAGAAGCAGATGTATGATTGTATTGAAGATACACATCATCAAATAACTTTCAAGATTAAAAAACTTATTGACAGTCATTATAAATTCATCAAAGCGTTGAACATGCAAGACTACGTAGCAGATTTTTTGAATGAAGACAACTTTATTGCTTCAGATATCATCAAAGTACATAACATTCATAATATGAAACATAGTTAATTGATCATCAGTCAGAGAAATAATGTTTTTGCGTCAAAATCATATACATGTTGATTAAACATTGTTATTTTGCTACAGAGAGTAGTTTAAATAATCATCATTTAATGAATACATACTTCAACTCATTGTAAATAAAGACAGTAATCTTTATTGTCATCATGATATGATACTTGATTCAAGAATACAAGACAGAAGAGAAATTGAATTTACTAAAATTCGAAGAATCTTCTGTTACATGTACATTTTGCTTTCACTAAAATAAGAAAAGAATGTTTTTTGCATATCATTAATTTATCTTCTTTAAACATTTATGAAAGATTTCTCAACGCGCTCAAAGTTAAACACTTGAGTAAGAAAAGACAAATCTGAATTCTAACTTATCTTTAAAAGCAAGCTGAACAACAAGTGAATTTCAAGAAATTAATGAATTAGAGCATGATAAAGTTGCATGTTGATTCATATCATCATAGATTAAATGACTTGATGAAACTTATGAGTGATGATAAAACTTCAAGTGTATCAATATCATCATCATTGAAAGTAATCTTTGATTTCACATTATTATCTCAATCTTCTACGTTAAGTTCATTGATTAATCTGACTTCAAAAGCTTTGAATTGCACGAAAAAGATAAGAAGTCTCACTTTTATGATGTTAATCATGATACAACATTAAACAATACATAGAAATCAAAAGTTGTTAACGAAGAGAAATTGATTAATTCTTTGACAAACATTTCAAAGTTCAATTTATTTCTTGAAGAAGATCAATATATATTACATAAAGTGAACATTGATGAAAGCATTGTTTTTGATTACAAACTAAGTTATTCAGAGTTTCTTGAAGCATATGAGATGAGACATACAACTAATTTATGATACAATATAAAAAGTGTTGTAAAAAACAACATTCTGAATGATGAGAATGAATATCGAGTTATGCTGAAGTGTATGCAACGAACGAAGTCAATGACAGTATCATAAGACAATTCTACTGAGTGACAGTTTTTACAGTAAGTAGTCACAATGCTTCTACATAAAAATCAGCTTGACTGTAAACTATCAACAAGCAAAAAGAAGATCATGAAACAAGATGAAAGAAATTATCATCTTGATTACAAATAAACATCAAACATGATGAGTAACAAAGAATAAATAGATGATTCTCTTTTCTGTTTTTCTCTTCATTTCTTTCTGTTTCTTCATTCATCTTCTAAGATTCAACTAGAAACTCACTATCATCTCACTCATTCACTTCATAGACACAGTTGTTTAAATAAAGATAGTGTTTAACATCTTGAAGTAACTTTCAAAGTAACATTTAGCTTTAGAAATCATTGAAGAATATTAAGTTTGCTTAAACAAATATAATATCAATTATGATTCAAATTGAGTTGATGCTTAATAAAGTAATTATGATTTTTATAATCATGATTCAACTGTGATAAAATATTAAACAAGCAAACAATATGTAAAGAAATAAGATGACAAGTTTTAAAAAAGAAATGCATAATACATGATTTGTATCTACTTTGAAAACAATGACAATCAGCTCAAATATATAATTGACAGACATAATGTTTAAAACATAAATGATATGTTACAAGACAACGTGATACAAGACATTTAACATAAAGATAGACTGTATAATAAAGATGAGCAAAATCAGATTTATTACTTGAACTACTGAACTGTGATAAACAATGTCAATGTGATAAATGATGTCAATGTGATAAACGATGTCATTTAAGCGATTAGATATGCGTTTGCAGCTAATCACGTCAAAGTGATCTTATAAGAAGAAAGATTAATCAAAATGATAAATCATTTAATTTATCAACTAATTATGTGATTAAACACTTGACGAGATTTCTCGATGTAAGCATTATGAAGTCATATTGAGCAAACTTTGAATGAACAAAAATGAAATATTATTGAACATAAAACATGATACTATCATATTTTCTGATCAATTAAATATTTTGATTTTGATTTTTTCAGTTTCGTCAAATATGAAGCACTCAAGTTGATCATGATCAACTTCAATCTTTTCAGCAACTCACAGCAAGATTTCTAAGATGCTTAAGTTTTTTTATTTTTTTATTTTTTCATTAAGTGCATGCAGTCTATGACTATGACATTGTCTAAACGCTGTGCATATGTTAGATTACATGTATCTTGATCAAAGTCACTGCTTTAAATTTTTTCATTAATCAATTACATTGATAGTTTGTGCAAACAAGCACTTTCAATCAAACAACTTCTCTTTCTTGTGCTCTCATTTTCTCATTTCTTTGTGTTCTTTTTACTTTACTCTTTCATTTTCAATAGTCATTTTCTTGTTGCAATTCAAGTACTTTTCAAGTACTTTAGCATTGCGATTCTTTCAATCTTGATGATAAACAACATCAATATAATGTTCATGTTTTTGAACTGTGCTTTTGCTTTAAGCTGTAACTGTTCTGTTTTATAATGTTTGCAGTTCAGTAGTAAGTGCTTCAACATTTGTCTCGCCTTGCATATTTCATAGCATTTGTTCAAATTATTCTCTGATAATCGATGCAAATAGCTTTTAAAATAATCATGTTTTATTTTTAGCTGTATAAATGTTGAAAACATCAATCTGTTTATTTTTCAAAGCTTCTTTAGTGATCTGTAACTCAGATTCACTCTCGCTGTGTGCTTCTGATACTGATTTTCTTTTTTGTTGCTGTTGTTTCATGCAATTAATCATTGCTTTTTTATCTTTTTGTCTATTTGCTTTTTGATGAAACTCATGATTGTTCTTTTTCTGATGTCGATTGTTAAATTTTTTTGTGCTGCGTCTTTAATCAATTGATTCACTGCTTCATTTTCAATGATGTTTTTGCGACTCAATACTCACTGTATGCACATATAATATTGATTTTGTTGCAGATTGATCAGATTTTGTCATATGTTATTGAATAACTTCAAGTTAACATTGCTCTTTGCTTTTAATCTTTGCAACATCATTTGACTGATCTGTATACACTCAAATTTCACTGTCTTCAGATGCTTCTTCGCTGCATATTGCGATTGCATTGTTGATAACTTGCAATTTCACTTTCATTATGATTATTTCATCAATCATGCTTATCATCTTGCTGTTTCTAACAGACTTGTACGTGAATATCATCATGATTTCAATTTCTGTTTTGAGTTCTGCTATCTTTTTTTGAGTTTGCAATGCATCAATGTACATCACTATGTTTTTCGTCTTTTTGACTATTGTTTTCAGTTCTTTATAGTGTGTATTTATCATTTCACATGTTTCATCTCTTGCGAATTCAATTTGCATCTTTGCCAGATATTTAATTTTCTGATCTCACAATTTCTTGAAGTGAGAAATTTCAATTTCTTTTATTGAATTCAAAGTTTTTTGCACTTTGTTCAATATTTGATATATTTGCGTAAGTCTGTCTTTGCATTTCTTGACTTTTCAAGATAAATTCATCTTTATTTTGTTTCAGTTCAGATATTTCAATGCGTTCAGATTTAGATTCAATTTGATAAAGTATTGAGATGAGTATGAAATAAACATTCTTTTTCTGATAGAATGTTTTTTCAATAATTCAACTATTTAAATTGCATAGTTCTTGCACTTTTGATCTAATTGCATTTTCATCAACGAAATTTCAACTTCTATTTGCATAGCATTTATCAATGATGTTCAAAATGCATTCAGAATTTTTCATAATGCAGCATTTTGCAGTTTGCAAAATTTAACTAAGTAGCTTTTTTGATTATTTCATCATATTTCAACTTCATAATCACTAATAAACGTGATGCATGTCAGATATAGCTGCTTTTCTGATTTAACATTTAATTCTCACTCACTATTCATTAATTTAAACAACGAGTGTAGCATTCTTATGACTATCATGATTTTCATTTGCACATGAACTTTGAAGTTGAGCTTTCGACTCAGTCAGACTTTTAATCATCATATGCATGTCTTTGATTTTATGATCATGTTGTTAAGTAAAGTAATCATTTGATTGAATGTTGTTTTGTAACTTTCAAAGTGTATCAATTCAGATTTTGAGTCATTGAATTGCATTGCATTGTTCTCAACTCATGTGAAAGCGATTTTTGCTGCGTTTTTCAGTATTTTCACATTCTTGTCAATATTTCTTTCCTTGACGTATAGCATCACGTCGTCAATATAGCTGAGTGACTGTAAATTTTTAAACTTTGCGCGAATCTTTGAAAACAGATATTGAATATAAATTAGAAATAAAATGAGCAAGATAAATGAGTCTTGTGATATTTCTGTGCTTATTTTCTTTGATTTCTGACATTCGTCATCAAATGCTAAGTCAATAATTTGATTTTGTAAGAAACATTTTATTCAATTGATTAAATTGACTGATATTTTCAATCTAATCAATACTTTGATCAGCTGTTTCAACGCAACATGATTAAAGACTTCTTTGACATTTAGAAGTAGATAAATAAGCGTGTTTTCTCGACTTTTTGTCATTTGCACATCATGTACTAAATTTAGTACTGCGTTTATAGTTGATCTTTGTTTTCTATCTTTCATTTGATCAAAATTCAGCATCTTATCATTAATTTCAGCTGTGTAAGACAGTTGCACTGCTATTATTTTTTCTGCTACTTTGTCTAAACAGTTTAGCAGCGTAATAATTCTGTATGTCTTTGAAATTAAATAATTTGACTTGTCTGATTTTTTAGAATAATTCTCGTGTCTTCACATCATATCTTCAAATGATAGTTATTTTTAATCAAATCTGAGTACACTAAATTAAAGATTTTTGATATAGTTTTGTACGCTCGCTGTATAATTGTGAATGACATATTATTTGATTCAAGTACTTTTCTGAGTGTTGAGAAGTTGATTGTGTGCTTGATTTTCTCTTCGATAACTCTTAATCACTGTATACTTTCATTTGATAGTAATTCTTCATTGATTTGAATTTTCAAAGATGATGAGTACATTGCTTTCAGAAATGTCTTGCACTTTTCATTGAATTCAATCTTCAATTCTTTTTGCAAGTTTTGTATCAAGAATAGCTTTTTGATTAGACGTGATTTAGTGAACTTGTATGTCTGAAACACTTCTTTCTCTTTGACATTGTTTAAAAAATTGATTCAGAATTGATTTTTGATCAGCTTTATTACATCATGATACAAATTTCATGTTTGCACTATCTTTGTTCATGCATCATCACTTCTGCATCTTTTTCAGATTCGCTTTTTTGACAACAGCGTCTTTCATCTTTCAATGAATTCATTGTTTCATCAGAGTTTTGATTTTGCATATATTCGCTGTTTAAATACGAATAATTTCACTGTATTCTTGATGCATTCAGTCAAATAAATGACTTTTGCTTCTAAACTTGTGATTCTTTGCATCTTGACAATCATTTTGTCTTTTGTTTTTTGCAAATGCTTATCAAAGTCTTTTCAATCGACTTTTTGCAGATTGTATGACACATTCAGCAAATTTTCGATTAACTTCACTTTTTTCATAACTATTGTAAATAGAATTACTTCATGATTGAATTCTGTGTTTGCATTCTCATTTATATGTCAATTCTTAATGTGACTGTGTCTATTCTTTGATGCAAATGCTAAATCAAGTATCAAGCTTGACTGATTCAAATAGCTGTGATATGTGTTTATATCAGAAATGTTAATCAGATTGCACTTATATAAATTTACTCACTTTATTAATGCTTTCATTTTAATAGAGTTTGAAATTTTTGCGTTTCATCAGCTATGATGTGCATTAAAGTCTTTAATGATAATAACTTTTTGCTCAGAATTTAGCATAACTTTTGCTAATTCTCGCTCAATGATGTATAATTGCTCATCATCTGCATTTTGTAACTTTTCGTTGTAAATATTAAATAATAAAATTTCTCTCTGAATTTTATTGTTTGCTATTGATATCGCTTGCATATCTTTGTTATTGACTATGTCTGATCTTGATATGCATGTAAATTTCTTTGCATTTTTCATAACAAATATCAATATTCTGACATAAGTATTCTGAACATTTGATTTGATGCAGATAAACAATGAATGTGAAATTGTTATATTCTCATCTCTCATTCATGATTCTTGTAGTATAACAATATTTGTCTTGTTTTTCACAAATTTTATGCATGCATGCATAATTTGCATTGATTTTGCACAATTGTGCTGTAGAATTTGAATATTCAACATGTTTGCAAAGCTTTCATCATTTGCGTTGTTTTGTGACATTTTGACTGCACTACTCATTACAATTTCGTGACTAAATGATCTTTTTGTGAGTTAATAAACTAAGCTGTCTGATATGTTTTACACATTACGCTGTTTGCAAAGTGCACATTTTGACAGTTGCAACATCTAGAAATCATGTAATTGCATGATTGCTTGTCTTTGCACGTAGATAATTAATATTTATGCTCTCATGTCAGATGATTTCGTTCACAAAACAAGCATCTTGATGATTTATTGCACTTGTTCTGCAAATGTTTGAATGTTTGACATCTCTGACACTAATTACTTAATTGATAATTTCAATATTTGACTGTTTAATATGTTGATTTCGCTGCTAAAACTCATTTTTTCAAATGTTTTTATGCTTCGACCTCGATTTTGAACATCAGTATCATTGTTATCAGCTTCAATTCAGAATTGTACTTCTTTAGCTCAATTCTCAGATATTTCATTTCAATCTTCATGTTGAAGATATTAATTTTCAGACTGTGTATCACTATCTTGTATCATTTTTCATTCTTCTTGATACTTTTGACTTCAAATATATGCTTTCATATATCTCTTTGCTTCAGTAGAGCTTTCGCAATGTATTTCTCTGAAATTGTTAAAGCAATATTGTTATCTCTTTATGTTTTAGTCACTGTAGCGACTTTTATGTCAGACGTTGCCTTCTTCAATGCATTGTTCACTGCATTGCACATTTTCATCACTTGTAAGGTTCAGTTCTCATTTTTTGAAGTAACTATCAATCTTCTTTCACAATATGATATTTCTTATGACTTTGATGAGAGTTTTTTGATAATCAGATTTCATTCGCCTGCATTTGCATTTGCATTTGCATTTATGCTTGCATTTGCATTTGCGCTTGTGACTTGAGCTGCTTTTTATGCATATGTAAGCTTCTGCGTTGATTTTTGCGAACTTTGCATAATTTGCAACATTTGCGAAGCCTGCGTCTTCTGCAAGATTTGCAAATTCTCTGTTCTTTGCTTTGCATTAATTCTCTTTTTGATGTTTTCAGCATTTTCTTGAATCAATTGTAGAATAATTTTCAGTTTGTTGTTTGTTTAACTTTGAAGTTGATCAATTTGCTTCTGAATTGAGTTTTCTATGCTTTCGTTGCATGCTCTTTGAATGTAGATTAAGCTATGACTTATAGTCTCTTTCTGTTCTGATATTGCTTGTCTTAGCTGATTGACTGCAAATTCTATTCTTTCGCGCAGTCTCTTTATTTGCATCTTTTTAAAGATGACATTGTAGCACTTGCTAGTACTAACTTCAATGCTAGCTTCTTTTTGCGAACTTTTCATTGCTTTTCACTTTTTCATTTCTTTGACTTTCACAATCGCTCATGTTTGCTCTTTTTGCTGCAAATTTACATTTTGCAAATTGATTGTATTTTTGTCGTTGTGCGCATTTGCATGTGAATTTAGCATCAATGCATCTAGTGAACTGAACATGTATTACGTTTTTCTATTTGCTGATGTGAATGATTTTTGTTGACTGTGAAATAGATCAATAATGTCGTTTTGCAGTTGTTTGCTTGTTGATGAACTCATGCTAAGTTCATTTCATAAATTTATTTCAATCTTTAACGTTGATTTTTTGATTTTTATCGTTGACGTTTTGAATTCTGACTCTGAGCTATTGCTTCTGCTGAGTTTCGCATTACTATTCGCGAAACGAGATGAGAAAGAGCGCATAAAGCGACTCTTTATATTTCTTTTCATAAAGAGTTTTTTTGAGTTTCAAGCTTCAAGCTTCTAGAAAATTCACTTGACATCACTTAAATATTTCTTTAATCTCTTATTCAGAGCGTTTCACATAGACAGTAACTTTAGTATAAAGATTTTTCAATTTCTATCTTGAAATCTGCAATAGATCATCTTTTATTATCAACTTATGTCAGATGAAAATGATATAAATCTAGTCTGCAAAAGTCTAGATTACTCTTTTTGATAGAAAATGCTTGATGCAATTGCTTTATATCTCATGTATCAAAGTAGTTGCATTATTTCGCTCAGAATAGTAACGACTGATCTCGACTTATTGTCTTGCGCATTAAGAAAAGATAAAATAGACAGTGATTTGATAAGAAATGCTGTACTTCTCTGAAACAACGTTGTTCTTTAAAATGCTCAAGTGCTCAGTTTCATTCATTCAAAAAAAGTCATTCTTGATTCAAAACATAAACGTTGTCTTTTTTCAAGCACTTATAAAATGAAGAAAGAAGAATCAGACAGAGATTTTTGCTATGTTCATTGAAAACATCGATAGAAAAATCATTTACAATACTCAATGTAAATTAAATGTCATAAACGTCTTTTCAGTCAATGAAATGACTCAAAATCTAGAAGATATTAAAGTCAAGTTATTATCAAAATATCAGAATTTTCTAGATGTTTTTGATTGAGTTCAAGCAAACAACTTATTGTCTCATTATTCATATGATCATAAGATAAAGTTTACTAGTGACGTAACATCATTTTACTGTTGAGCATATTAAATGTCTTTCTACAAGCTTCAGAAAGTTAAGAAATATTTAAATGAGAATCTTTTCAAAGAATTTATAATTTTTAGCAAAGCTTTGTATTTCTCACTTGTTTTGTTTATTTTGAAAGCAAATAAAGATCTACAATTTTGCATTGACTATTAAAAACTCAATGCTATTATTAAAAGAAATTGCTATTTTCTATTACTCATAAATGAAGTAATTGACAAAATAGTTGATTACAAACATTTGACTTGATTGAATATTATTTTAATGTTCAACAAACTATGAATGCATTCTGATAGTGAGAACTACACTATCTTTATTATCGCGTTAGAAGTGTATAAGTCAAAAGTGTTACTTTTCAAACTTATTAATGATTTTGTCTTATTTCAGCAGTATATGAATGATGTTTTATGAAACTTTCTAAATGATTTTTATCAAGTTTATTTAAATAACATTCTGATTTACAGCAAAACTCAATGAGAACATAAACATGTTAAAATGATATTAAGCAGACTACAAGAAGCTGATCTACAAATGAATATTTAAAAGTGCAAATTCAATGTAAAAGAAATCATCTTTTTAAAAGTCATAGTTTCAGAACAAGATCTTCATATAAACTTTATCAAAGTGAAAGTCATAGTCAACTGAGTTACATTAATCAATCTAAAAGAAGTTCAAAACTTTGTAAGATTTATTAACTTCTATCATCATTTCATTAAGAATTTCTTGAAGCTAGTTAAATCATTCATTCAACTGACTAGAAAAAACACGTTTTTTGTATGAAACAAAGTTTATGTTCAAGCTTTTGATAATTTAAAGAAACAAGTCAGCTTGATTTCAGTACTATGACATTTCAATTTCAAATGACAGATTATTTTGAAAATTCATGCATCTGACTACGTCAAAGATAAAATACTATCACAGTATGATGATAAAAATGTTCTTCACTCAGTAGCATTCTACAGCAAAAGCATGATTTTGCTGAATGCAATTATCATATTTATGACAAGAAATTACTAGTCATTATTTAATGTTTAAACACTGAAAACTTGAGCTTAAATGCAACAAATTATTCATTCAAATGTTCATTGATCATCAGACTTTGAAGATCTTCATGAAAAACAAACAGTTAACTTAATGTCAAGTTAATTATTTAGACATTTTATTCAAGTTTAACTTTTAAATCATTTTTCAATTAAACAAAATGAGCACTAAAGTTAATGCTTTAATCAGAATGTTTCTGATCAATATTTCTGAATCAACTCAATGTATTAAAGATCACTATTAAATCATTTTGACACTTGATAGAATAAATATTCTAGCTATTGAATTTGAAGTTGATTTCTATCAATGAGTAAAAGATGTTAACAAAATGAATGAACTTTGCAATCAATGAGTATAAACAAGCTATAAGCGAAAACAAGCTTAAACTACATAGCATTGAATTGAAGCATTGCAAGATCGTTGATGATGTTCTGTTCAGAAAAGATTTACTGTGAATTTTTAAAAATATGCATATGAAATTACTAAAGAAAATTCATAATTAATCTTTCATCTTTTACTCTAACAATCGAAAAACTATTGATTTAGTTCAACGTTTTTACTATTGATCAAATCATCAAACAATAATTAAACATTATATTCAAAACTATCATGTTTATTATGATGATTAAGTTTACTAAATGAATAAATGAAATTTATAAGAGTGATATGACAATGTGATATTCTAAGCAGACATAAAATGAATATATATTATGATAAAGCTAATTATTAAGAAGCTCTTGATAACTCAAGAAAATTGATCAACTATAGAAAGTTTATCAAGCATTATTAAGTTAAGCATGACATAACTTATAACATATTAAGTTGAAGATATGACGTAGTTTAAATGATGTTTCAACAAAGTTATAAAATTTCAAAGCTAACTCAAATCTGATCTTTAACTTAATTTCTGACTTTAGTTTCTGATTTAATCTTTATATATTAATTCATCATGATAATTATCTTCTTTTTTAAGTGAGTTCATTCTTAATCTTAATAATTAATGTTTTTGTTTAGTCTGATAAATGATGACGTGTACTCATTGATTCATTCTAGAAGCTCTCAATAGAAATCTTCAAATCTTTGTAAGAAAATAAGAAAAAGAGAAACTTTCAATTGAATAATGATTTGTCTTTAATTATAATGTATATAAATGACATTGTAAATAGTATATATATTATGTAGTTGATGTAAATGACAGCAATAATGACGTGTAAATAGCACAAAAACATTGTTTACATTTCAAGTAAATGATGTGATTGAAATGATAAAGCATAAACAAGAATGAATAATAATTGTTGTTTTATTTATCATTCTTTCAGTTTCTTTCAATTTTTCATTTTCTTCAACTTCATCTTTTTTCAATCATGATCATATTTTTATCATTGTATGATTATTTTTAACAAACTTTGAGTATATTTATATCATAAAAGTAAAAGATTTAAATCATGAGTTGTGAACATGCAGCGATGCTTAAAGAATGTCATAAGATGATGAAGTTAACTGATGTTTAAGTCAAGATCATTACAAAAGTAAGTGATGTTACAACTTGAGATTTCACGACTATTACTGCAATTAACAGTATTGTAAATCTGCTTAAAAAACATTGATTAAATGTGATAATCATCATGTTGCTGATGCTGAATCACTTATGATGATGCAAATGTCATCAAATTCTGATTGAAAGTTCATCACTTTTACTATTCAAACTTTTAAATACATCTTTGTTATTAAAGAGAAAATTCAAAAGATGATGAGAAAAGAAATGATCATTAATGCTTCATTGATAATTTTGTTAAATTCACAAACTTCATAAAATTGAATAACAATGATAAGATTCACTTATTCAACTTCTTGATGTTGTTACTGATGCTTTTCAGCTGTCAATTGTTAAAATAAGCAAAAGAAGTGTTATTGATTTTGAAACTTTAAATAGAATGATTTGTATAAAGTGTGCTTAAGTTCTATACATTAAGAATAAAACATCATTGTATGATGTTATCTTTCAAAGAAAAACAATGTACAAGAAGTGTATTTACTATGCAAGTAATGAAGATTTCTGTATTATAATGAGTATACTTATGTGATACATCTGCTAAACACTCATGATTTAATGTTTAAATTTTCAACATTTGCATTTTGATTGTTAATGAATTTTTTCATTTGCAGAAAATTTATAATAGTATGATTAAAAATAAAGAAAAGAGCATCTTTTTGAAAACATTCATTGTTCATCAGAAAATTCTTTACAAGAAATTGATAACAACAATGCATGTAAAGAATCATTTCAAGAAAGTTCATAAACTTAAGTCTTTAAAAATTCAAAAGTTCATTCTTAAAAAAATGATGATTTTTTTTGAATTCTTACTTAATTCAACACTCATTATGAGTTTATGTGAGATTTTATATATTGTAGCGAGCTCTGCATTAACGTAGTGCTTTTTTCATATTTATTATCGCTTTTCTCTGCGCTTTATACTGTAACTGTTCTCAATGCAAGAACTTTATGAGCTTGTTTCTTTTTTACTTTCTCTCTCTTTCATTTGATTCTTTGATGATGTCACAGTCTGAAATTGATTTAATATGCTTATTAAGAGTATCATTTGAATGATTATTGTTATCACGCTCATGATTTCTAGAAGCTTTCTTAAGTTCGTGATGTTCTTTTTGCATTACATCATCTTTTATTTTATCTTTCATTTAGAACATGTTAATAGAATGTGCTTGATTAACATTTGATCTTTGTCATACTTGCATGTTATCATAGCAACATTAAGTACTTGTCTTTCATGTAGAAATTGATTGAAATCAATTTTTCTCATGTGTAACTGCGTCAATAATGCGTTGTGTGACTTTGCATGATTTCTGTGTAAACGCAGATGCTGATGAGTTATTTCTGATATCAGATATTAAAAATGAGCTGCATTGAATCTCTTTCTTCAAACTACTTTTCATGTCTATCTGATTTGTTTCTGTATGATGTCAGTCACATCATTATTTCAGCGCGCTAATGTTCAATCAATGATAAAGATAATTCATGTACATCATTAATCATCTTGTTTGCTGCTTTATTTTTGAGCATTTCTGCATATTCTGTCACTCAATGTAACTTCAGCGTGACTTCTTAAAATCAAATGTTCTCATGTGCAATCTGAATTCATCACAGACGTGTTTGATCTTTTGTTGATGTTATGACTTTCACTGTTTTCAGAAAGATCTGACTATCACTATATATTTTGTATATCTTTTCATGACATTCTTGATTTATTGTTGCTACGTTTGCAAGATGTTTCACTCTTGCAACTAACTTTTTCAGCTCATCATGATGAGTGATGATTAAAGTCAATCTTCTCAGTCTTTTATCTAACTCTCAATTTATTCTCATCATGATTGCTATAACATCATCTTTGCTATCACTATCATTCAAGTAAACTCTTTGCTTCAATGCAAATATGTTGAAGTTGTGTTATCTTATTGACATTTTCTTGTTTGCAACTATAATTATCTTCAATGATTCTGACCAGAAAATTGCTGTGTAAAGATAACTTCAATTTATCTTCATCTGCTTAAGTGTTTCTTTCATTCACTTTCACTTCAGCTGTAGAAATGTCTTGCACAGCTTTGATTTTCAATCTTTTTTGAGTATCAAGTTGTTGCAAATTCGATGCATTATTGTCTTAATAATCTCATCTGATTTTTGAAAGTTCATGTTTATTATCAATTTTTGTATCAACTTTCATAAGTGAATATTTATCAATATTGTGTTTATTTTCATTTGTAAAATCTTTGTTAATGTTGCATGATAAACATCAATGATCTGTTACAATGCTCTTTCTTGCATGAATTTCAGCTTAATGTTCAGACTCTTTCAATGATCTTTTACTCTTTGTGATGTATATCATATGATGACTTCGTGACTAAGCAAAGAGTGCATCATCGCGAAGTATATTTGTTTTCTTGTCATCATTAACAAGCTTCAAGTAAATTCAATGATTGTTTGCATGATCTTTTGTTTAATCACTAGTTTTGCTTCAACATGATGCATGTAAATCACTCATTTCAGCTTAAAGTTCAGTTAAACTCTCAAAACTCTGATATCTGATTTCAAGTTAATTTGATGTTTCATCAACTTTACATTAATGTTCATATTGAATCACTTAAAAGTTCTTGTAAAGTGAATCAGCTTATGCTTTGTTTTTGAAAACTTAATGTCATGCATTTTTGATTATTGTTCATATTTATCATAAATCTCATTAAGAACTCTGCAATTGCATTTTATAAACTCTTCATATATTAAGATATTAACATCATTCACGAAGTTTGTAAAGCTAGTTTTCAGCTTAATGTTGTCACATGCTTTTAACAAGTTTGCATTGTAAAACAAATATAATATTGATGATAGCAAAGAATCTTATGATATGTCAACGTTCATGCTGCATTTCATCATCATGTAGTCATCAATTGTAATTGTAATGCGTTGATTTCTTAGAAAGTTCTTCACAAACTCAAGAAACAGTCTAGAAACTTTTCTTTTCTTCATGTTGTGTAAAAGTTTGCTGTGTATCACATTATTAAACACACTTTTCTCATTCAGACTCAACAGTGAAATTACTCTTTTTCTCATGTTACTTCATACAGTATGTATCTTTTCTATAATCAGTTGCAAAGTTATATCTGTTGATCTGTGTTTGCAAACTTTTATCTGAATGTTTAATATTGAGTCACACGCTTCTATAATGTTTTACAAACATTCAAATATGATGAATTTCAGTATCTTGCTCAGCATGTTAAGTAGCATAATTAATTTATATATTTTTGCATTAAAGTAGTTTTTCTTGTCTGACTTTTACATCATTATTGTGATTGTGCTTTTGAACTGAGTTAACTGTATTTTCTTCTGCAAACATTTTTCAAAAAGAGAGAGTATTTATTCTGACATGTCATCAATGAATTTACGCATTATTCTATTTATATATTCTGTGTATTTCAAAGTTTTATCAAGTGTCATCTTGTAAACAACTCTCTTAATCTTTCAATGCATCAACAAGACATTATTTTCAATCAAAAGTAAGTACTTGAAGTTTATTATGTTCAGCATGAAAATTTCTGAAGATGATGAAAAGTGAGTTTGAAACATCATCTTCACTTTATTCTGCGTTGTTATGATGATGTTAAAGCATTCTGACTTTGTCAGTGAGAAAATTATCGCTTGAATGAATGTGTTTGCAATTGCATTTCTTGCTCATTTCATGATTTGAAACAGTTCTCTTGAAAATTGCTTGACATTCTGCATGATCTTTTAATATTCACTGCATTTTTATTTTCTGATGATCTTGCTCTTCTTGTTACATGCTTGAATGTACTCTGTTCAATCATTAACAATTCAACAACTTCTTTTCATTCATTGCACACTCTTAATGATCTTCATACACTTTTTCGTTCATTCTGCTTTGATCATTTTATATGATTTCACTTAAAGAATAAAAATCTTAATGATTTTCTTCAGTGCATTTAGCAATTGCTTGATGTACTCATTTATACATTGACATTTTATTTCATGATTCAATAATGATAATAATAATAAATTCATACATTTTTATGACATCAATTAAGTCGACTCATGAGACTCTATGCTATTTATATTGAGTGAACAAAACTCTTTGAAATAGAAAATCACTCGCTGTTCATACAATTGCTTCACGCAGTCAAAACTATCATTATGAAACTATGTATCAAATTAGTTTGCATTAATTGCATGTTAAAGAATGAGTGATTTAATCACTTTAAATTGTTTCAGAAGCTTCGTTTTCATCATCATTCTTACAGCTGCTCTGAGATTCTTCATGATAATAATGATTATTCAATAGTTTAAGAAGTTGACGTTTCATAGCATTCTTGATCGCAGATGCAATCAGTTCAAGCAATGCATGAATACATGTTTCATCATTTGATGATTTCAATTGCAGTCACATCATATGTTATTTGCATCTAAAATGTTTCTGAAGTACAGATAAACATTCAAATCTATGCATTCAATTCTGATGTAAATGACAAGAATGCTTTTGATCTTCTGAAGATTGTTTTGCATCTTTATCATCTTGTTAAACAGATGCAATCTTTGTGTCAAAGTGACGTAAACATCTGCAATGCATTTACTATATTTTTTCCATCATTGCTTTCACTAACTTCTATGATACTGTGTTATTGCAATGCTGTTACTAGTTGAAATCATCGCAGCGAGAGCTAATCACTTACATCTTAACTGTATTTTCACATCTTCTTGAATTAATTTGTTCAGAAGCGTCACTTTCTTGATAATAAAAGAGCGAGAAATGATGCAATTAATACTCATCAGACAAATGTGTATCAGTTTGCATGCTTATCTGATTTTCTGCGTACAATCATTGACTTAACTGTGTAACATGATTCTGTCTTGCAGCATGTTCAAATGAACATGCAACGAGCTTATATACATTTCTGCTTTCAAAGTCTTGATGCTTATTCTTTTGAACATCTTTGCAACATGATGCAAAATCTGATTCTATAGTGTTTCAAGTCTGCATTCTTTGCCTGACAATTCTTTCTCTTTTTCTCGCTGATGTCAAACTGATGCTTCAAATGCGATTTCTGATCTTATTACTGCTGAGTATATTTATCTTGCTTTTATGAAGATTGCTCTTCATGTAAAGACTTCAAGTCAACTAAGTGCTAGCATTCATGTGATGTAATTCACTTCAATTTGACAAAGATGCACATCTCATTGCAATTTCATGTTCAGTTGTACTTTCAGAACTTGCACATTTGATTTTGATTTATCAAAAATATGTTGTATATGTTGCATGCAACATACATAAAGCATAATTTCTATGCTGATTTTCTTCTTAGACTTGAGATATTACTTAAAGAGTTTTCTCATGATAGATTTACAGTTCAAGATGAACAAGATCTTTCACTGCTCAGATTTCAACAGTTTACTTCTTAAACATGAGTTGCAGACGTTTTATCTGTGATATGCATGCATATCACAGTTGATTTCTTCTTTAATCACATCAACATGCACTACTGTTTTTTAAACTATACAAATGATGTCTTTAACTAGAAATTAACTTTATCATCAAAACATTCAAAAGTCAAAACTCAGTGAAGAAATGAGATTCTTAAAATCAACAGTCATTGTCATTGTATATCACATTTTGCAAACACTCACTTCGCTTGTTAAACATGCAACTCATTTATTTCATGTTATCTGTAAAGATCTTTCTCATGCAGATCAATTATGTTTTGCAGAAATGTTCATATACTACACTTTTAATCAGATAGCGTAGTTCAATCATTCTTTACTAACTCGCTTGTGTGTCTCTTCTTTTAATGAAGTTTTCTCATCAATGTATTGCTCACATATAAAATGTCTGTATCTGAACATTTATTAAACAATATTAATGAGATTCTTGAGTTTACTTATGTTAAACTTAATAAGTCTTGTAAGTTACTTATGTTGTAGTAATAAACATGCAGTCTTAACAAAATTTATACATAGTTAGCATATAAATTTAAAGAATGTTTATGATTCAAGTTCTTTCTGCTAATCATTTTTAATAGATCAAACGCAAGAATGTTTTGTCTCAATTCTCATTATCATGATAACAAGATATTGAATTGAAAGATTTTCATAAGCGATTTTTCTTGTAGTTTTGCATTTTATTTGACTTTCTCATCTGCATGCAGATTGCTTGTAACATGCACATTAAGATTATTAAAGTCTGTGCAATCGCGAAAACTCTGCATGCAATCAATGCATAACACTTCATTATCATGCAATGTCTCAATGTCATTCAAACTTTTAATAATCTTTAAACTTTACTGTAGTTAAACAGTAAATTTGTAGTCAGCATCATGTACAAATGAGTTTCATCATTAATTGATTTAATAATGATTTCAACATTTGTTTTCTCAGAATATTAATGAACTTTTCTTCATTCATTGTTTTTTAATTATGACGCGATTTTCACGCTGATTCTTTGCAGATTCTGAAATCTATAATTGTTTATATTAACAGATGATTTAAGAAGTTTTTCATTTCTTCATTGATTTTACATTGTATTAATTGATTCATAATGTCATTCGTCATGAAAATCAAATTTATTGTCATTTGAAATTCTTAATAATCTCTTATAATTATGTCTTAAAATAATGCTAGCAATGCATTGATGTTTGTGATCATTTTAATTAACTCATTCAACAATAAATGTTATCTTGAGTAGAATGATTCTTCTTATGTGAAGTGATGTAGATTGAAATCTTTTACAAGAATGCTTTCTTTCAACATGTACAACGTCTTTTCAATGTCTGAAAGATTTTCTTTTTCATGAAAGATTTTATGATTTCTGAGTGATGAGTTGTATGCTTCACGAATATATATAACTCTCTGAATTATCTGTGCATTATTTGTTAATGTTTATAATGTAATTGTATCTACATCTTTGAAGTATTATGTTGAATATCAGATGTTGTTATTGATTTTCTTATTTATGTAGAAACAGATTTTATCTTCATTATTCTTCAGTGTGAAGTTGACAGTTGCTGAGCAGTATGCTCTGAAAATATCATCAAATTGTCAAAGTTCTTAAAGAATCAGAATGTCATAGTTTTTTATCTTTTTCTCATGTAGTAATGCTATTATCATCTTGTTTCTGAACTTGTGAACGTTGTACTGTAGTATTTGAAACTTCTTTTGCTGAAACATTAAAGTTTACATTTTAAACTGTTTAGTGTTTTCTTGAGTATTTGTGAAGTGTTTACTTCATTTATAAAATTCTCAACAGAAGATGATATTAACAACAACATGATTGATGTTGACTTTAATTCATTTAATCTTAACTTCTTGATTAAGTGATTTAATATAGTGTTTTCTGATGTGATAATTATGTTGAATAGATGACTTTTATTCATTAAATGTCTTTGCTTTCTCTTCAAGTCATTATTCATCAATGATTTCAGATTAATAAATGTTTCTGTAAATATCTTTGATGTTGCTGTTTTGAGTTCTTTCTGTCTTTGTACAACATGATATAAAGATTTGTGCTTTGTGACTCTCTTTATTCTTTCTTTTTCAGCTTGTCATTTATGACATTGAGAGTCAAAGACTCTGTATATGTCTTAACATGCTTCATATTTTCACATGTTTTAAGTCTGTTTGTAAAAACAATGCTTCAAGCGATGATTCAGCATGCAGTAAATGCATTTCTACTTATTTTTGCACTTATACATCTTATGATTATATTCTTGACACTTTAAACACTGATGCACTTTGCAGCTTAAATCATAAAACTGTGTGATTTTTATATTGATTTTATGATATACTTTCTCATTGATCAGCTTGTTCATCATTTCAGCGCTGATTATGCATATCATCAGCAAGATGTATCTCTTCTGCTCACTCTTTTTTGTGAGTTACTCAATCTTTTCAATCATCATTTCTGAATGTATGTCTTTGTTGATCTTAATGAGCATTCTCACTTCTTTCTTCTTTATGTTCTTAAACATTTCTTTGATTCTAATTTCATATATTACTACTTCAAAACTGATCTTATGCAAACATGCATTCAACAATATTTCTTTGATTCAAAAATCTTTTTTCTTCAATGTTTTCTTGCTGTTTTTCATCTTGATTCAAAATATCAACAGTCTTGATTATCTTTTCATTGTCTTTATGTTCTTGCATATCAACAGCATCTCATCAACGTTAATTTCTTTCACTTATTTCATTATATTTTTCATTGTTGTTATCATGATTCTCTTTACTTTTTCTTCTTCTTTAATGAAGATTTTTACTTCAAATTTCTTACAATGATTTTGCACTGATGATGATATATTAATGTTGAATACAAAATAACTTTCAAATGATGTTGTTGACTTCACGCTCACTCTTTTTGCTCAGCTGTCAACATGTTTTCTCTTCTTCACAAACTTTTTTTCAAGTTTGCTCATTATCTTTTTCAGTCTCTTCAGCTGATTCTTCATGTGTTGATTAACAGTTGATGCAATGACACGTTAATGCATTAGCTTTTTCAACATCTTTGTCAATCTTTTCATCTTTTTTCAGAGCATCAGCTCATTGTTTCTACATTCATTGAGCTCATAAAGTACTTGCAGCTTGTGTAATTTCTTTTGTATATCTTTCGTCTTGACTGAATTTTTCTGCAAAGTAGTAATAATTGTCTTTCATTCGTTCATTGACATCACGTCAACAATGCTTCTCATCTGTCTCTGATGATCAGAATAAAGTGCAAAAATCATGTTAATGATGTGCTTTATTTCTAAATAGTTTAAGTAATTCATTTTAAATTTTAATAAAAGATTATCATCAATGATCAGTTACTTTTTTAAAGATGATGATTATTAATGACATTGTCAGAGAAATTTTAAATGTAAAGTGCTTTGCAATACATTTAATCTTAATTATATATTATTTTGTTAACATTTTTAATTGTTCTGATATATTTTAGCATAATTTGTTATTTTTTAAATCTTTGTCTTCACATTTTAATGTAAATCTGATAATGAAGAAGAAGAAGAAGTTTGCAATCTTGTTTTATGTAAGAAATGTTTAATGAAGTGATGATTACATGATGTTTATTGTATCATGATGATTGCACTTTCTTATTAAGTGCATTTAAGCATTTTTGCGCTTTTTTCTTCTGTCTGTTGATTTACATATGTAATCATTTCATTAAAGATTGACAACAAGATTCATTTGTACATGATGTCAACTATGAATCTTTTAATTCTATTCTGTTTTGAATAAAAGTCAGAAGAGTCAAGAAATCTCAATTCGACGCAGTTTAAATGATGTTAGAACGTTGTGTGATCAGAAAAGTTATCATGCAGAGTTTTCACTCATGCAACAACACTTTCTTCTAACAGTTACAATTAATTTACGAAAAAGATTAATGACATGTTGATATCAATAAGAGATAAGAAGATACTATTAGTAGAATAGTCAATTCAGATAAAGAGTCGTGATTACAAGTGATCAAAGAATTTGCAACTTGTCAACTGCATTGATATTGAAATGTCTTCATTACATCAACAGTATCATCAAGTAATTGATGAAAAAATATCAGATAGAATAAATGAATCAGATGATGAGTCTTGAGTTTGTGACTATATGTACTTAAAGAAGTAGTGACTCGTTGATCATGCTGATATATTGAGAGAGCTTGAGCTCATCTTCTTTACTTGACATCAAGTCATACATCTATCTATGTGAAAAATCGAGAGTGCATGAGAATGATCAGAATGCATCTCTACTATTGATCAGCTAAGCATCGAATGATTGCAATTGCATGTTTATACTAATAATTTATTCAACGTCTACGTGACACAAGTTAAATCAAGAGAAGAAAAGAATTATTCAATACAATCACACTTTATCTTCTCATCATGCATGTCTCTCTTTCATCACATATTTCTCTGCTCAATGAATGATAATCATTAAGCAAGAGAACATAGTTTCTGCGTTACAATCATGAGCATCACAAGTGCAAAGAAACATCTTTCATTTTCGAGTTGAAAATTGAATCAAAACATCATTGTATAAAACATCATCAATGAAGAGCAGAGCAAAAATGATGTGTTATAACAAACAGCACAAACATTTGTAAGAGTTTACTTGAGCATCACATGCTGAATAGAAGCTATAGATTCATTATTGATAACACAGTGTTAATTTTATTGTTTCAACAACGTGAAGTTATTGTGTAATCAACGAGCGATTTTCTTTCTCAGAAAGTTTTGTTTATTCAATACACATAGCATAGTTTCTCTCATGAGTTGAGTCTAAATCAATGTCACAAGAATGTATGAATTCAAATTAAATTAAATTAAATTAAATCATCATTTCATTAAAGAGTAAAACTATTATAATACAATGATTCTTCTTTTCTAATAATGAATTTATGCTTGAAAGTGAGTGATTATGCTTTTCACTCATGTTTCAATCTTGTTTTAAAAACTTTTATAAGCTTCAAGACATTTTTCATATCTTCACTCAATATTCATTGATTATATTCAATAAAATATTCTTTTCATTGTATTTTATAATATATAATTTTCTTTCTTTTTCACTTTTATAAAATCTTTTCTATCTTTCATTCTTACTTATCATTAATAAGCTTAAGTATGAAATAATTGAGTATAAAATCATCATTTAATCTACAATTATACAACTTTAAAAAAATACATGAAAGACAGAATAAACTTTATAAATGATTGAAAGATCAAGATTATATGTTTGTTTATTTATTGATTTCTATATATGAAAGAATTCTATCAACTTATTTGATAACTTTTTGTTTAACTTCTTCTGCTTCAGATTTTTTACTGATAGCATGATTAAATCATTAACATTAAAGAACTTAAACTTATGTTTTCAATTATAATACTTTGTCTGAGCATTAATTGCATCTTATCATCATTTTATCAACATGTTTTGCACATCTTGCAGTATTTCAATGTTTTCTTTTGCTGCTGACACTTCTTCTTTCATAGTATCATTCTTAATGCATATGTCAAAGATTAACTTGCATTTGCAGTTTGAAAAGTGAACTGAATTATTGAGTTTAGCTAAAGAAACATTTGTCACTTAAAGCAAGATAAAGTCAAGATTTTAGCTGAGCTCATCTGAATATGATCAGATTTTATGAATAAAATCTATGATCATTTCATATGTTGTTGAACTGAATCTGCATTTGTTCATATATCATTGAACTGAATCATGCTTTTGTCACTTTCATCACTTTCATTGCTTTCATCACTTTCGTTTCTTTCATTGCATTCAGTCTACTACTCATTTATTTACTTGCTCATTTACTCATCACTTTACTTACTCATTTACTCTTCATTCTACTCATTTATCTACTCGCTCATTTACTCATCATTTTACTTTCTATCAAACTCTTTATTAAATGCTCTATTAAACGCTTTATTAAATGCGTTGATCAAGCGCACAAAACACGTTAAACAGTGCTTCAAACAATGCTTTCTATATGACTTTCTATCTATGTTGATGCTAGAAAGTTCGAAGTTTTCATCTTCTTTTTCCCTTTATAGTTTCTACTTTCTAGAACAACAACAATCAAAATATCAACATGTTTAACTATCAACTCAGCTATTAACTCAGCTATTTACTCATTCATTTAATAATCAGTCTATTGCTTTGAAACATGCTTCAAAAGATGCATTGATTAAGCGCATAACATAAGTTAAACAATGCTTCAAACAATGCTTTTTACTGAGCTTTTTACTGATCTTTCTACTGATTTTTCAATCAATCTTTCTATTGATTTTTCTACTAGTGAGCTTTCTACTGATCTTTCAATCAAGTCATTTAGTGAGCTTTCTACTGATCTTTTAATCAATCTTTCTATCAATCTTTTTACTGATTTTTCTACTGAGCTATTTATTGAGTTATCAACTGAGCTTTTTATCAAATGCTTTATCAAACATTCTACATGCTTCAAAATACGCGTTGATTAAGCGCATAACATGAATTAAACAATGCTTTCTACATGACTTTCTACATGACTTTCTACATGACTTTCTATTAAGCACTCTTCATAACTTTTTATCAAGCACTCTTCATGTTTTTCTATCAAGCATTCTTGCTGATCTTTCTATTGATCTTTCTACTAGTAAGCTTTTTACTGATCTTTCAATTAAGTCATTTACTGATCTTTTTACTACATGACTTTCTACATGACTTTCTACATGACTTTCTACATGACTTTCTTCATGACTTTCTTCATGACTTTCTACATGACTTTCTTCATGACTTTCTACATGACTTCTCATCAAGCTTCAAATTACTTCGTAATCAAGAATCAAATTTGTTCTTTATCAAGCTTCAAACATAATTCTATCAATCATTCTACATGACTTTCTATCTCTTTAGTTTACTCATTAACTTTCTCATTAACTTTTTTATTGACTTTCTCATTAACTTTCTTAACGCATATATTAAATAACTATTATTTAGATAGTTAAATCAATCATTAATTATTCAATGTTACAACTACATATCTGTTAGAAATCAGCATAGAGCGAGTCATATGAGTGTAATGTAATGAGTATATAAATGCTAAGAAAGAAAAGTATCTAGAAGAAAAGAGTCAACTATCTATATGACTTAAAAGAACATAAGCTAATTCTGAATAAAGTTGACTTCAAAACAAGTCTATGCTTTAGCGACAAGCGATCAATGATAGTTCTCAGAATAATCATCAACATAGTCATCAACATAGTCATCAATGAAGATGCGTAGCTAGAATTGTAACATTACTCTTCTTCTTCAACAATTCATATTTGTATGAATGTATTTTCTTAGTTTTATGTAGAATTGAAATGTTTATTGTAGCAGACTCACTATGCAAGATAGAAGTGTCATTGAAGCAGACTCACTAGTTGTATGCAAACGAGTCAACAGATTGATTCACTGATAGATAGAATGATGAGAAGATAAATCATTGCATTGACGAAGTGTCATTATAGCAGACTCACTAGTTGCACATGAATGAGTAAACAAATCGATTCACTGATGAGTAGAATGATGAGAAGATAAATCATTGCATTAACAGTGTCATTGAAGCAGACTCACTAATTGAGTTGCTCATTGAAGAGATTGACTTTGAGCTCGTCATTGTAGCAGACTCACTAGTTGCATATGAATGTATGATCAGATTCACTGATGAGTAAAGCGATGAAAGCGAGTAGATCATTGCATTGAGAATAAATGTCATTGAAGCAGACTCACTAGTTGCATGTGAACTGATAAACAAATCGATTCATTGATAAATAAAGTGATGAGAAGATCATCACATTGATAATGTCATTGAAGCAGACTCACTGAAAGTTTACTTCTGAGATAAAAACTTCAATGCAGTTCTAGACTAATCTTATGCAATTGCTCTTGAGATAAAGACTTCAACGCAGTTCTATGACTGACTTCATTATTCAACAAATTCGAAGAATTTCTTGTGAATCTGAATGAACAATGCTTTCGCTGATTTTCTGATCTAGTCAAAAAGAGTTTTGATCTTTTGTTTATACTCATTGATCAGCTCATAAGTTCAATCTTTTGTTTATACTCGCTAATCAGCTCACAAGAAAAGAAGAAAAGAATGAGTGCTGTTGCATGATCATGAGTCAACTAGATCAAAGTTGATAGTTGAATTAAACAGAAGCACTCAATGCAAATTATTTCTCTTCGTCTGTAACGAAGAAGCATTTATATAATGTTAAAGATCAGCATAGAGTGAGTCATATGAATGTAATGTAATGAGTATATAAATGCTAAGAAAGAAAAGTATCTAGAAGAAAAGAGTTGACTATTTATATGATTCAGAAGAACATAAGCTAACTTTGAATAAAGTTAACTTTAAAACAAGTCTATGCTCTAGCAATAAGTGATCGATGATAGCTCTCAGAATAATCATCAACATAATCATCAACATAGTCATCAAAATAGTCATCAATGAAAATGCGTAGCTAGAATTGTAACAATATCAATGTTACAAATGTTAAAATAGTTATATTTATTGAATTAAATGATAAAGACGCATACTGCGCTCATGAAAATGCTAGAAATGCTAGAAATGTTGAAAATATTGATGCTTTTATAAATATGCATCAGCTAAAAGTGACGCAAATCTGAAACATGAGATTAAATGAATATTTGAAATATTGATCATTAAAAGCACTAAAATCTGTCTTTGTCACTTTTTACAAATTGCAAATGTTATTTTAACACATTTGCATTAAAGCAAAGAATTTACTTAAATGATAGTGACAGTAAAAAGAATGTTACAACAATTGCAATGAGAATTGACTGAAAGTTAAATAAAAGATTGAGAAAATCAACTTTAGTCATCACTCATCATGAAGAATTGAAAGAATTAATCATAAAAATGAAATATTTTGCAAACATAGTAACAAAAAATTGAAAGTATCATGAAAAGATATACAAAGTATACAATGATAGTTAAACTTCTTTGAAAATAGTGAAAGTTATAATATTAACAAAAAATCAGACATGTTTGCAATGAGTTCAAATTGCACATGAAAGCATTTAATTTTAAGAAGTCATGCTGAAGTTATATTAAGTGATGAAACATGCAGAAGTACTTGAAAATGAAGTAATGAACAAGATGATTAATGATGCATATAATTTATCTTTATTGCTGACTGAGCATTAATGCATTGAAGTGATGATGAAATTGATATTCATACAAAAATAAATCAAATAAACATGAAGAATAGTCTGAAAAGAAAGATTTAATGTAACTCATTTTCAATATTTGATATCAAAAATGACACATCAACATCTGCAATTGCATAAGAATCATGCAAAGTTTCATAATACATTATTAACATAGTTATGCATAAGAAAAATTGACTTCAATCAATTTTTACATAAAAGATGAGTATTCAATGTTGTTATGATAACATGCAAATGTAACAAAGATTAAATGTTGATTAAGCACATTTTATTAACATGTTTCAGATGAAAAGTAGAATGAAAAGCAATGCAATGAGAAGAGAACATCACAAACTTGAGAAAGCTTTTAAAAATTATGAGCGCAGCAACAATGATCATTTAAATGATATTCTCAATGAGCATACTTATCATGAACTGAGAGTTGAATGAAATCAGAATGAAATTCTAATAACTAGATTTTAAATACAAGACGTTGCATGAAGAAAAAAAGAAAAAAAGAGATCATTCAGAGATTCTTATATTTCATGAACGCTAAGTATCATTTGTATCAAGAGACTTTCATAACATCACTGATAATCTCACATCTATTATCATTTATAATATTGTTCAACATCATTTAAGTCATTTAACATCTCTTTTTCAACATTTTTTCAAGTAACACATGCTAAAATTATGACAATAAATTCTCTTTTTGAAGTTGAAGCTTCTGCAAGACTTTTAATTCTTTGATTCATATTCAGAGTTGCTGCTTTCTTGCACGTAAACAATTCATGAATTCTTACTTGAACGATTGAAATTTCAAGCATGATAAACGTTCATGACTTTAATGATATTCATCACATTCACAAACTTTACTCAACTGTTTTCTTCTATCTCAGTTCACTTAATTAAATACTTTAGCTGAGAGTTCTTTACTTGAGAGTTCAATATTTCATTCATCTCTCAGCTAAGTACTTCTTCAATGAAGATTATTGAAAACGACGCGAAAAATATTTGTTCAGATAAGAAGTTGTTGATTGTAAAATGAAGCAAATAAGTATGCATTTGCAGTTTGAGAAGTGAACTGAATTATTGAGTTTAGCTAAAGAAACATTTGTCATTTAAAGCAAAATAAAGTCAAAATTTTAGCTGAGCTCATTTGAATGTGATCAGATTTTATGAATAAAATCTGTGATCATTTCATATGTCGTTGAACTGAATCTGCGTTTGTTCATATGTCATTGAACTGAATTATGCTTTCGTTGCTTTCATCGCTTTCATCGCTTTCATCGCTTTTATTTCTTTCGTTGCATTCAACCTACTACTCATTTATTTACTCGCTCATCTACTCATTTATTTACTCACTCATTTACTCGTCTATTTACTCGCTCATTTACTCTTTATTCTACTCGCTCATTTACTCGCTCATTTACTTGTCACTTTACTCACTCATTTACTCTTCATTCTACTCGCTCATTTACTCTTCATTCTACTCACTCATTTACTCTTCACTCTACTTATTTAATTACTCGCTCATTTACTCATCACTTTACTCGCTCATCTACTCTTCACTCTACTCATTTATCTACTTTCTATCAAACTCTCTATCAAATGCGTTAATTAAATGCACAAAACACGTTAAACAATGCTTCAAACAATGCTTTCTACTGAGCTTTTCATTAATCTTTCTACTGATCTTTTGATCAATCTTTCTATTGATCTTTCTACTAGTGAGCTTTTTACTGATCTTTCAATTAAGTCATTTAGTGAGCTTTCTACTGATCTTTTGATCAAGTTATTTAGTGAGCTTTCTACTGATCTTTCAATCAAGTCATTTAGTGAGCTTTCTGTTACAAGCGTATCAAGACTGATTAGAGCTAGTCAACGATTTAGTCGAGATCTGACCTAGATCTGACTCAGGTTTGACTCAGATATGACTCAACACTCTCTTTCTTTCTCAACACTCTTTTCTTTCTCAACACTCTTTTCTTTCATCAACATCTTGTTCATTTACATCATTTTCTTTTCATGTTACAAACACATTTCTTTCGAGCCTAGCACAGTCTCTGAACATTACATAAATAGAAGCTTTTGTATCAATCTTCTTCTGTATTCTTAATATTCAGTTATAGCTATCTTTAAAGATCAAGCACTATCAACTCTGATCTTCATTGATTGTATTATCTAGGCACGATTCTGACATTATATTAAGAATTCGTTAATCACATGATACTGATCTCATTACTCATTCAACATACTCATACAGACAGAACAAGTCTAAAGAAATTCGTTTACCTGATGATCGACGCAATTGAAAGACTGAACAACACTAGAGAGTTTGATAGAATCAACGACAAGACTGTTTGAATCGCTAGACAACTTATCACTCACTAAGTACGCACAGTTCAAATCGATCAAGAGAATCAATTCATTCTCATGAAACAGACGAGTGAAAATAAGCTGTTCAACTCGATTACAAGAATCACGATAAAGAATCTTCGTAAATTGCTCAAGAATCAAATCGATTGATAGATTCAACGATAAAGAATCTTCGTTGTTTGCTAGAGAATCAATCAATCAACAAACAAATCTCATCTTCTTTGTTGAAGATTAAACATCATCTCATACGTCTTTCTTTTTCAACCGTCAAGCATCATCATTCGTTCGATTCTCTTTCAAACAAACCTCATCATGTCTAGTCGTTCGTCTACTGAAGAGCGTTTTGAAGAATTTCGAAATCGTTTCTCTCACATCTCTGATGCTGATTCATCGAAATCACGAACGAAATCATTAAGTGCTGCGTCATTCATTCATGAAGATGACGAATCATTCACTGAAACAATAATACTCTTCGTGTTTTACGAAATCTGAAAAGCTCGAAGTCTAGTTCTTGATAAAGAAACAGATCAACTCTACAAGTTAAATAAACAACAAGAAGACGAAATCAAAGAGTTGAAGACAAGACTTCAAACTAAAGAAAACACTTCTTCTGATTTCATCTACTCTGAGCGTTCTAAATCTCAAAAAATATCTGATTCTTCGCTGTTTACTGATGAAAAGAATTCTACTTGAGAGAATTGATACGGAAAAATTCAGAATAAACTAGAGATCAACGTCGATCTCTTTTCTAATGAACGAGTCAAATTAAGCTATGTACATTCTAGATTATTTGATGACGCAGCAGAGATCACTCAGGCTAGACGTGAACGTGATTGTGTCAATCTTTATAGAATCGTCGAAGATCTTTTGAAAGAGCTAGCTCAGTTGTTTGATGATTCGAATAAGAAAGTCAACTTTCGTAGAAAATACTATAACTTGATTCAAGAATCAAAGAAATTCAGCGAGTTTTATACTCAGTTTCAACAACTATCTTTCTATCTAGACTATCACGAAAAGCAACTGATCGTTGATCTGAAAGATAAAATTAATCTTCGTCTTCTATTCGTTTGAGTAGATCAACTAGTTCAACCTGATTTTCTAAAAGAAATTCGTTTCTATCTGATTCATTTGAATAATGATCAGCGAGTCATTCAAGAGATCAAGAACAAGCTCAAACGCGTTGATGATCTTTCAAAGACTATCTTTCATAAAGTGACTGTTGTCACTCAGTCAGTTGATCACTCAAAGTCTGATCATCTAAAGTCGCGCGACGCGATTTTAACTAGCGTCAAAGAAGTCAACATTCTAGTCGAAAGCTGTTTCATATATCATAAAACAGATCATAGCTCTAAAGAGTGCCTTGATCGATCTACTAGAATCAATGCAATGAACAATAAATATGATTGCTTCGATTTCAATTCGAATTTCGATTCAAAAAACTAGTCATCTCTTCAAAAGTCATTGAAGAAATAGAGATTATATCTTTGTGCAAACTAGATGAAATTTTATCGAAAGAGAATTACTTTGAAAAGTCGTTTCTAATTGATGCTCATCTCATCTTTCAGAAATGATCTTTCAGCCTTCGTTCTTTAATAGACAGTGATTCAATCGTTTACATGATCATACATTTCAATCTAGTTGATAAAGTATGCGAGAAACTGAAAATTCAACCTATATCACTGGCAAAAGAGAAGCTAATAAGAGATTATGATGAAAAGATATTTAAGAAAACAATCACTCATAAAATTCTATTCAACCTCATCATCAAAAGTCATAAGAAATTGACTGTATCAATGTTGATAGCTGATATCAATCAGCATGAAGTCATATTGAGTAAGCTCTGAATGAATAAAAACGAAATATTACTGAATATGCAAAACAACGTCATTGTTTTTTCAAATCAATTGAATACTTCTATTTCGATTTTTTCAATTTCTCTTAATTCAAAGCATTCAAGTTGATCGCGATCAACTTTGCTTTCTTCAATCACTCAGACTAAAACTTCTACGATGCTCAAACAACTTGTTTCAATCGCTGCTCGATAAGAGTCATTCTTGATTCAAAGCATGAACATCGCTTCGTTCAAAACACTGTTGAATCGTTCAAAGAAGAACAAGATCGAAGTCTTTGCTCTATTCATGACGAATATCAATAGGGAAATCGCGTACAATACTCAGTGCGATTTGAACGTCTTAAACGTCTCTTTAATTGATGAAACGACTCAGAATTTAAAAGACATTAAAGCGAAGCTGCTTTTGAAATATCACGAGTTTCTAGATGTTTTTGATCAAGCTCAATTGAATAAAATACTCTCTCATCGCTTCTACGATCATAAAATCAAGCTCACTAGTGATTCAACGTCTTCTCACTGTCAAGCATATCAAATGTTCTCTGTCAAACTTCTGAAAGTAAAGAAGTATCTGAACGAGAATCTGTCAAAGAAATTCATCACTTTCAGTCAGACTTTCTATTTCTCGTCGATTCTATTCGCTTTCAAAGCAAATGAAGATCTTTGATTCTGCGTGAACTATTGAAAGCTAAATGTCATTTTCAAAAGAAATAGATATTCTCTATCGCTGATAGACGAGATCATTGATAAAATAGTGAATTGCAAGCATCTGACTAGATTGAACATCATATCAGCGTTCAACAAACTTCAAATGCATCTCGATAGCGAGAATTACATCATCTTTATCACTGCTTTAGAAGCATATAAATACAAGATGCTATCATTTGAACTGACTAACGAATCGATCTTCTTTCAGCAATATATGAATGATGTTTTATAAAACTTTCTGAACGACTTTTGTCAAGTCTATCTAGATGACATTCTCATCTATAGCAAAACAAGAAAGAAACATAAGAATCACATCAAACTAGTATTGAAACGACTACGCGAAGCTGAACTGCAGATGAATATTTGAAAGTGCGAATTCAATGTAGAAGAGACTGTCTTTCTAAAAGTTATCGTATCAGAACTAGATCTTCGTATGAACTTCAGCAAGATGACAGTCATAGTCAGCTGAATCACTTCAATCAATCTAAAGAAAATTCAGAGCTTCGTGAAATTTGTTAACTTCTATCGTCGTTTCATTAAGAACTTCTCGAAGCTAGTTAAATCGTTCACTCAGCTGACTAGAAAGAACACGTCTTTTGTATGAAACGAGATCTGTGTTTAAGTCTTTGACAATCTAAAGAAACAAGTCAGCTTGATCTCAGTACTTCGTCATTTCAACTCTAAACGACAAGCTATTCTGAAAATCGATGCTTCAAACTATGTAAAAGATGAAATACTATCTCAGTATGATTATGAGAAAGTTCTTCATTCAGTGATCTTCTACAGCAAAAGCATGATTTTCGCTGAAATCAATTATCACATCTATGACAAGAAACTGCTAGTCATTATTCAATGCTTCAAACACTGAAGATTTGAGCTGAAATGCATTGAACTACTCATTCAGATGTTCATCAATCATCAGACTTTGAAAATCTTCATGAAAAATAAACAGTTGAGTTGATGACAAGTCAACTATCTGAACATTCTATCAAAGTTCAACTTTCAGATCATCTTTAGATCAGGCAAAATAAACACTAAAGTCGATGCTCTAATCAGAATGTCTTTAGCGAACGTCTCTGAATCAGCTCAGCGTCTTGAAGATCATTTTCAGACTATTTTGACCTCTGATAAAGTCGATGTTCTATCTGTTGAACTTGAAGCAAATCTCTATCAACGAGTATGTATGATCAATCAAACAGATGAGCTCTGCAGCGAATATAGACAAGCTATGAACGACAAAAAGCTCAAATTTCATATCACTAAACTGAAGAACTGCAAAATCATTGACGACATTTTATTTAGAAAAGATCTACTGTGAGTCTTTGAGAACATGCACACGAAATTACTACAAGAAGTGCATGATCAATCTTCAATCTTTCATCTCGACAATAAATGAATCATCGATCTAGTTTAGCGTTTCTACTATTGATCAGATCATCAAGCTACTATTCAATGATACATTCAAAACTGTTATGCTTGTCAGCGAAGCAAAGCTTCTAGAAATAGCATCAATGAACTTCATCATTCTCTTTCGATTTCACAGAAACGCTGAAAAGATATAGCTATGAACTTCATCACTGAACTACTTCTGTCAGAAGACTATAACGTCATTTGCACAATCATATATCGTCTCATCAAAAAACATCACTATGTTTTCTGTCATTGAGAAGATGATGACATCTCAGTCGAAGAAATGATTTGAATCATGCTATGAAACGTTTATCAACTGCATGATCTACTCAGTTCTATTGTTTCAAACAGAAACTTTCAATTCATATCAACTATGTGAAAGAGTTTTTGCAAACGACTGAGAATCACAGCTAGTCTATTCACAGTTTATCATTCTGAGATCGACAATCAATTAAAACAAGTCAATCAAGACGTTGAACGCGAACTTAGAATCTACTGCAATTACATGCAGAACGACTGAGCTAAATGAATATCTATGATGAAATTCAGCGACAATTTCAATATCTTCTCAATCACTTCAATGATTCTCTTCTACTTCAATAAAGAATTTCACTCTTGAATGAGTTTTAATTCAGATACGACTGACTACGAAATGACTCATGAACGACTTGAAGCTAGAAAGACAGATGATATTGTCATTCAAATGAAAGAGTTACTGAGCTTTGATCATCAACGATTGAAAAAGATGAAGCTGATCATTGAAGTTCAGATCAATAAACATAGACGAAACGTCACATATGAAGTAGATGACTGAGTTTGACTATCTTTCAGAAACGTCAAGACAACGAGACTCTGCAAAGATTTGAAAGACAAACAGCTAGATCTTTATCAAATCACTGCTAAAATGAGTACATTCTATCATCTTCATTTATCAGTCAGCATGAAGCATCTGCATTCAATGTTCAGCTCGAAGCTACTACGATTATATTCAGAAGACTCTCTATCAGAACAGCATTCAGAATCACTCAAATCAATCACTATCGAAGACGATGAACATTGAAAGATAGACAATATATTGAACTTCAGACGCTATCGAGGTCGAATACAGTACAAAGTCAAATGAAAAGATTTAGATAGAAACGACGAATGATACTATGTCGATAAAGAAAATTTCGATGACTCAGAGAAAGTTTTGAATGAATTTCATAAGCTATATTCAAACAAATCGCGCTAAATATCGAAATAACTATCAACAGAAGCAAGCAAATGAACTACATTCATGCAAACATAAATTTTCGAAGAAGAAAGTAATGTTACGAGCGTATCAAGACTGATTAGAGCTAGTCAATGATCTAGCTAAGATCTGACCTAGATCTGACTCAGATTTGACTCAGATATGACTCAACACTCTTTTTCTTTCTCAACATTCTTTTCTTTCATCAACATCTTGTTCATCTACATCATCTTCTTTTCATGTTACAAACACATTTCTTTCAAGTCTAGCGCAGTCTCTGAACATTACATAAATAGAAGCTTTTGTATCAATCTTTTTCTGTATTCTTAATATTCAGTTATAGCTATTTCTAAAGATCAAGCACTATCAACTTTGATCTTCATTGATTGTATCATCTAGGCATGATTCTGACACTTTCTACTGATCTTTCTATTAATCTTTCTATTAATCTTTTCATTGATCTTTCTACTAAGCTATTTATTGAGCTATCAACTGAGCTTTTTATCAAACACTTTATCAAACATTCTACATGCTTCAAAATACGCGTTGATTGAGCGCATAACATGAATCAAACAATGCTTTCTACATGACTTTCTACTCAGCATTCTTCATGACTCTTTATCAAGCACTCTTCATATTTTTCTATCAAGCATTCTTGCTGATCTTTCTACTAATCTTTTGATCAAGTCATTTAGTGAGCTTTCTACTGATCTTTCAACAAATTGATCTTTCTATTAATCTTTCTACTAGTAAGCTTTCTACTAATCTTTTGATCAAGTCATCTACTGATCTTTTTATTACATGACTTTCTACATGACTTTCTACATGATTCTCTTCATGACTTTCTACATGACTTTTCATCAAGCTTTGAATTACTTCATAATCAAGAATCAAATTTGTTCTTTATCAAGCTTCAAACATGATTTTATCAATCATTCTACATGACTTTCTATCTCTCTAGTTTACTCATTAACTTTCTTATTAACTTTCTCATTAACTTCTTCATTAACTTTCTCAATGACTTTTTCATTGACTTTCTCATTGACTTTTTCATTGACTTTCCCGACGCATATATTAAATAGCTATTATTTAGATAGTTAAATCAATCATTAATTATTCAACGTTGCAACTACATATCAATGTTACAAATGTCAAAATAGTTATGTTTATTGAATTAAACAATAAAGACGCATACTGCGCTCATGAAAATGCTAGAAAAGCTAGAAATGTTGAAAATATTGACGCTTTTATGAATATGTCTCAGCTAAAAGTGACGCAAATCTGAGACATGAGATTAAATGAATATTTGAAATATTGATTGCTAAAAGCGCTAAAATCTGTCACTGTCACTCTTTACAAATTACGAATGTGAAAAACATTGAAACAGAATTAGTCATTAAGCAACTTTAGTTGATAAGAATGAAAACTAACAATTTTGATGATTCTGAAAGATTTCTCAAATTTATTAAATAACTTCTTGCTAAGTTAATGAATCATCAAATTGCAAGCATTTAATCAAATCATATCATCAATTGCTGTTGCAATTGTGCACTTCGAATTAGTCTAACATAGATCGTGTCAGACTATCATAGACTAGTATAGAGCTGATGTTGACACGCTAGTGATCTAGCGTGCCTTCGTGAGTAAAACTCACGACGTGTTGCATCTTCTTTCTTCTTCGACTTTGAACTTCTAGTTAGAATACACTCATATGATTCGCTCTATGCAGATTCATAACATTAGTTCAAAGCTCATTAATCTTGCTATCAACATGTAGATGATATAAAAACAAGCTACACAATTCAAATCAGAAGTTGAACTCAGAAATTTTAACAGCAGAATCAGAACTCGAGCTCAGAAAGCTCGATAGAAATCAGAAATTTCTAAAGAAGAATCTTGATTCGAAACCAGAAATTTCGATAGAATCAGAATCAAAGAACACGAACGCGTTGCTCTTGACTAACTCTTTATTGAGCTCGTCATCAGAAATCAGAAATTTCAGCAGTACTCAAACTCAGAAAGTTTGATAGAGTACTAGTCGTTGCTTGAACTCAGAAAGTTTGATAGAGTAACATCAGAATCTCGATCAGCAATTTTCTACTCATATCATGACTAGAAGCTCAGAATCAGCGAGCATTGCTCGCTACGAACTTCGAAATGCTAGAAGAGAATCACTTCTACCACAGAATCGAACAGTCTCAGAAGAAGAAGACACGAATGCATCATTGAATACAGAAGAAGAAAACACGAACGCGTTGCTTTTTGATTACGAAATGATCAAGATCAGCATCAACACTGAACTGAATGCTTGAATAAGCACTCATGAAGCAGACAACATTGTTGCCTTTATCAAGTACATATGTCAACAGCACGACATCGAAATCGAGACTCACAATGACATGATTCAGATGTTAGAAGATGTCAACAAGATAAACATCACATTGAAGATTACGCAGACGCGTCTGCAGAAAGAGAATAGAAACAAGAACGTGATTATACATCATTTAGAAGCTGCATCAAGTCGACAAAGCACTTCGATTTCTGAAGATCGATTCTCGAAGTCAATCAAGTTACTCGACTCATCTCTGTTCAAAGATTCGACGCAGAATGTAGACAATTGACTGTTTTGAATGCAAAATAAGCTGAAGACAAATAAGAATCATTTTTCTATCAAAGAGTTAAAGATTGCATACATCGAAAGTCGAGTCAGTGAAGCTGCGATCAAGCACATAGCTTCTCGCATGCAAGATATCTTCTTGAACTCATTTCTAGAAGTCGAAGAAGTGCTATCGATTATCAATAAGATGTACGACGATTTCAATCATTGTCACACGACTCAACGACAGTATTTGAAGCTGTATCAGAACAAGATCTTCTTTCATGAATTTTGAATGAAATTTCAGAGATTTAGTGCAGAACTAGAATACAATAACGAGATTCTACTAGATGATCTTCAGCACAAGATCAGCTCAGATCTTCAACGAGCAACGCTCAATAAACGAATCACGAATTTGAATGAGTTTATTGACATCTGCATGCAAGTCAATGTTAGATTAACTGAATTGAACGCGCGATCAGTCATCAAAGCATCAGCGACTCAAGCTGCTCGCTCTGTCTCTAACACATTGACTGCTCGACTCACGTCATCAGTTTCTTTGTGAAAGAAACTCAGAAGATCGAATCTTGATTCTATTCAGAAAGAGTTGTTTAAGAAAGAACTCTGCTTCAAATGCAAGAAGTCAGAACATAGAGCATATGACTGCTTCAAGACGACTTAAGTGCATAAGATTGCTGCGAATTCGAAAAACGATCTGCCTTCGTCAAAGTAGTGACTGAGAGTGATATACTCATATTCTGTTTCATCAGCATGTCTGATGATTCATTTAATTTCAAGTCGTTCACTGTTGACGTCATCTTGAATAGTCTAGAAAAGATATTCAGATTTCTTGCTCTGATAGATACTAAAGTCACTGACATGATTTTCATCGATGAATCTTTGATGTCAGAGCTATGTGAACGCTTTGATATATAGTCAATATCGCTGTCAAAATCAAAGTCAATTCAATCGTATGATGAAATCTCTGATCGAAAGTCAATTACACACGCTCTGTATACATTGATCATGATACAAGAACACAAGAATGAAATGATGTCTCTATTGATAACTCATTTAGATCAGCACAAGATAATCATTGAAAATCTCTGATTGAAAAGAAATTAAATTTTGATAGATTCTGCAAGCAATTGATTAATATCATCGTTGAAGATTTGAACATCGAAACCTGTTGTTTTGAAAGCAAGCAGTCAATCAGCATTTCACAGATCTGAGTCAAGCGAGATCTGCAAAATGAAACGAAAGAACTTGAACTTGATGATTACATTGACAATCATCTTGAAGCGACTCACGAATCAGAAACTAGTGAATCTGTTCATTGAATCTGTTTTCATACGAAAGCAAAGCATTCAAGTTGACTTCGATCAACTTCGTTTCTTTCAGTCAACTGAGAAAAAGAGATTCGTCAATATTGTCATGATCGAAGTCGCTGCGTATCAAACTTTAGTCAAGAATAAGAAGATCAAGATCTTTTTCTTGATCATTAGTGAAATCAATAAAGCGCTTAGCTCAGTCGAAGATTTCGCGAAACTGAATGAAATGATCTCTGTCATGTCATTAAATGAACTGAAGAAGAAGCTTTTGATAGTCTATCACGACTTTCTGAATGTTTTTGATAGAGAAAAGACAATGCAGTTGCCTTTGCATCGATCATACGATCATAAGATTGAATTAGAAAGTGAGAATCAACTCTCTAGAAGTCGATTGTATTTCATGTCGAGCTACAAGTTGCAGAAGGTCAAAGAGTATCTAGAAGAGAATTTGAAGAAGAAGTTCATCACACTCAGTAAAGCTTCTTTCGCTTCGTCAATACTATTTGTTGAAAAGAAAGACGATAGTCTTTGCTTTTGCGTGAATTATCGAAAACTGAATGCTCTGATCAAAAGAGATCGTTATTCAATACTCTTGATAGACGAAGTACTCGCTCGAATTCAAGGCAGTAAGTATTTGACTCGACTCGACATTATCGTCACGTTCAATAAGCTTCGCATGAGTACTGAAAGCGAGAATCTAATCACATTCATTACTTTCTTCAATGTTTATAAGTATAGAGTAATGCTCTTTGAATTAATCAATGAACTTGCGTTCTTTCAGCACTATATCAACGATGTGTTGTTCGACTGTTTACATAAATTCTGTCAGACATATTTGAATGATATTCTTATCTACAGTAAGATCTTGAAGAAACATAGAACTCATGTGAAAGAAGTGCTAGACAAGCTTCGCGAAGTCGACTTGCAGATAGACATTGACAAGTGTGAATTCAAGATTCAGAAAATCTCGTTTCTTGAACTACTGATATTCATCAATGATCTACGAATGAATTTTCGAAAAGTAGATGTGATTCGAAACTGAGAAGTGTCTTGATCGTTGACTCATGTGCAGATCTTCATTGACTTCTGCAATTTCTATCGACGATTCATAAAGAACTTCTCAAAGATTGCTCGATCTATGATAAAGCTGATTCGAAAAAATCACTTCTTTGAATGAACAAAGATCTGTCAGATGATCTTTGAAGAACTAAAGCAACAGATGATGACAGCTCTCGTTCTGAAGCATTTTGACTTGATCAGAAAAGCTATTCTGAAAACGAACTTCTTGAACTATGTGAACGACGAAGTATTGTCTCAGTATGATGATGAAGACATTCTACATTCAGTGATCTTCTATAGCAAGAACATGATTCTCGCACAATGCAACTACGAGATCTATGACAAAGAACTGCTGACTATTATTCGCTGCTTGAAGCACTGACGTTCTGAATTGAAATGTACAGATATTTCAATCAAGATCTTCATCGATCATCTGAATTTGAAGTACTTCATGATCATCAAAGAACTGATTCGACGACAGACTAAATGAGCTGAGAAGTTATCTGAATATAACTTCAAGATCATATATCAGTCAGGAAAACAGAATCTGAAAGTCGACGCGCTGATCAGAATGTCAGACGTCAAGTCGATTGAGACAAACGATGATCAAAAGCTATATCAGCATCAGCTGCTATTGTCAGAAAGCAAGTTTGAATTGCAGTCAATAGAAGCTGATCAAGAAGATGATCAGAAATCTGACTCAGATCTGACTCAGAGTCGAAACAAGAATCGAAAGCTAATGAAGATTCGATTGAAGAAGTGATTTCTATTCAGAATCAGATTATAGTCGAAAATCGAACGAATCAACTATGTATCGATATTCGAGCATTCATGAAACAAAACAGAAGAACTTGTCAAGATATTGATCTGAACAACTGCAGAGTACTTGATGAAGTACTCTGAAAAGATGATAGACTATGAATTCTTCAGTCAATGATCACTTGATTGATAAGAGAAGCACATGATCTTTCGATCAATGATCATTCTGACATGAATCGAACGTTGAACTTGCTGAGATGATCATATTGCTGATCGAAGATGAGAACGATAATCAAGCGCTACATTCAAAACTATTACGTTTGTCGTAGATCAAAAGCATCAAGAGATCAAATCAATGAATTACTGAAGTCATTGCTCATATTCGAGCAGTGATGACAGAACATATCATTAGACTTCATTATCGATCTATCAGAAAGTGATGACAACAACGCGATTCTGACAGTCATAGATCGATTGTCTAAGAAACGGCATTATATATCGTGTTGATCAGATGACGAAGAAATCTTCGCAGAACAAACAGTCAAGCTACTGTTGACATGAATCTTCAGAACTCATGAACTATCAAGATCAATAGTGTTTGATCGTGATTCACAATTCATATCGATTGTCTGAAAGTCTCTATGTCTGAGACTTGAATCAAGGTGAAACTATTCACAGACTATCATTCGCAGACAGATGATCAAACAGAAAGAGCGAATCAGAATGTGAAACGATATCTACGAAGCTATTGCTCGTATATGCAAGATGATTGATTCGCCTGATTATCTATGACTGAATTCGTCGATAACAATGCTATTTCATCGTCAATTGAACAGTCGACGTTCTTTCTGAATAAGAACTTTCACTCTCATATGAGCTTCGATTCGAACTCAATCGAATATGAGATCATTCAAGCTAGAATCGAAGCAGGCAAAGCAAAGAATATATTCAAACACATGAAATGATCACTAGCATTGATCAAGCAAGTCTTGACAAAAGTCAGAGTCACAATGAAGAAACAGACTGACAAGCATTGAAAGAAAATGATCTACAAGGTAGATGACATGATGTTTCTGAATTCTAGAAACATAATGATCTCACGATCATCAAAGAAGCTAGACGATAAGATGCTAGAACTCTTCAAGATTCTGATCGAGATCGAACATGCTTATCGATTGAAACTATCATCGACTATGAAGATACATTCGAAGTTTGCATCAAATCTGCTGCGACTAAATTTGAAGAATTCTCTGAACGAACAACGAAATGAATTATCTGACTCTATAGTGATCGACGACGAAGATGAATGAAAGATGAAGAACATACTGAACTTCAGGCACTACAAAAGAAGTAAACGACTACAATATCATGTCAATTGAAAAGAATACGACGTCGATCTACATTGATACAACGTCGATGAAAGTGAATTCGAAGAATGCTTGAAGATCATAAATGACTTTCATGAATGATATTTGAACAAGCCAAGATAGAAATCGACTTAAGAAAGATCGATCAAACTGCAGCAATGAGAACATTGCTAGATGAAGAAGAAGAGTAATGTTGCAATCGTGCACTTCGAGTTAGCCTAACATAGATCATGTCAGACTATCATAGACTAGTATAGGGCTGATGTTGACACGCTAGCGGCCTAGCGTGCCTTCGTGAGTAAAACTCACGACGTGTTGCATCTTCTTCCTTCTTCGACTTTGAACTTCTAGTTAGAATACACTCATATGATTCGCTTTATGCAAACTCATAACAATTGCATACTTAAGAACATGTTGTTGATGAACATTAGTGAATTGTTTCTGATATGCTTAAGCTAAGATTATTTGTTCTCGCAGAATTTCATTGATTCAATTCATTTTCTGAACAAACAGATCAATATGTATTCATTTCAAATATTCAATAATGTTCTTTTGAATCTTCTTTGATTTCAATCTCATTCGTGAATGCTGTTTGAAGTTAGTTAGAAACGACGTGCATTAAGTGCTTTTGAAGAAGTGATTGTTGATGACAAATTCAGCTGATGACAGTCATGCAACTCAGTCATTCTGCATAAAAAACATGAAGACTTGAAGATATTGTTTCAAAACATCATTAATGTTCTTGATTTAATTATTCATTTCTGAATGAAACGCAGTTGACAATTGAGCTTGAATCTTTAATTAAATACAAAGTTCATTTCAAAAGTGATTGATAAACTAAGTTTCATGATTTGAGATGATTGAATCAGATAATTCATGATGTTTTCATATTGCACAATAAAAGACTTGAGCTGTATCTAAAGATGTAATTTCACTCATAAACTTGTAATGCACTTGTTTAAATAATCTGTTCACAACTATCAGAATATTGATTGTTGAATTTTCGTTTAGATTCTTACTTTCAGATACTGTCATGATGAAATTCATGGCTATGTCTTTTCAATGATGATTGAATACATCAAGAGACTTTAAAGCTTTCTGATATTTTTCTTTAAAAATCTTCACTTGAAAGCATAAATGACAATTATGTATGAAGTAAGTTACTGTCTTGCTCATTTTGAATCAGTAATAATGATTGTCATGATTCTAGTCTTGTCAGACTCAGTCTTCTAGTCTTGTCAGATTTATTCTCGTTTTGTCATCTTGACTAGTTTCTATTGAGTCTAGCGTTGACTGAGAAACATATATATGTAGTCAGCTTCTTTTCTGTAGCTATCTTTCTTTCTTAGCATTTATCTTCTAGTTAAATGACACTCATATTGACTTGCTTTATGCTGACTTCTAACATTAAATAAATGCTCATCAACTATTCTGCTATCAACGAATAAATGATATGAAACAATCTATTCAGTAAGGAAAATTTGCAAGAAATTCTTCAAATTTGCATCATCATCATTTTAGATTGCAAGAGATTCTTTGATTCTACACTCATTTTCATCATTCTATTTGCAAGAAATTCTTTGAATAAAGCACTCAATTACTATCTGAAATTCACAAGAGATTCTTTGAATTTTCACTCATCAAAAAACATTAATCTCTCATTTACTTTTATCTCAACAACTTCTATCTTCTCTTATCATAATACATGACATGAAGTCAGTTGAGACTTGAACAACTCGTCTGCTTAAAAGCATTGTCAATAGAAGAGTTTCACTTCTACTCATCAATGCTTCAGTCGAAGCTGAGAAAGCTGTCATTGCATGAAACATAAACATTAAAGAACAACTGTTTCATTGAGTCAGCAATCAACTCAACAAAGTCATCAATATGCTGAACGAGCTTTGAAGTCAGTGAAACTTGACTTTACAACTTAATGAACACTGACTTCTCATACAAGAAGATCACAAAAAGAGAGTGAAACAACTAGAAGTCACTTTTGATAAGAATGATGAACTAGAGAAAAAGATCAATCAGTTACAAGATGAGTGATTGAACTTCAAAGCAAAACAACATTAAGCTGATCAATCTATGTTTCATCAAGAGACTCAGTCAGTTGAGCATCAAGTCAATCAGAAAGAGATCTCATTGATTTCTGAAGTTGATCAATGCTTTCGAAGTTCATGAGAGTTATTCACTTTATTCAATAACGAGAATGATCATCACAAGTTAATCAAATTTTCGAATTCATCTATCTTCATCGACACAGATGAATTTACTTGAAAGAGCTGAATCATCAAGATATCTGACAAGCTTGACGTCAACGCAAATCATTATTCTATCGAAAAGCTTCGTATCATCTATGTGACATTCAGACTAGATGATGATGCTGACGAGCAGATTTATGCAAAGCATCATATTGATGCTTTCTCACTCTATTTATCATTGACAAAACTGCTGAAATATTTGAACGAAATATATGATGATCAGAATAGAAATCGAAAGTGTCGTCGTGAATACAATGCGTTGAAGCAAAGCAATAAGTCATTCAGCTTCTTCTACTTTGAATTCACAAAGATATTCAACTTTCTTGACTATGATGATCAAACTTTGATGAATGATCTACAGAATAAAATCAACAATTGTCTTCAGAATGTGTTGTCAGTTTGCTTCATAAAGTTTAGCTCACTTGATAAGTTTAAGACTTTTCTTCAAAGAGTGAATAATAAACAACGAGTTAATTATCAGTTACGTGATGAGCAATAAACAGTCAAACTGATAGCAGCTTCGAAAAAACGTTTTGTTTCTTCATCAACATCAGCATCAGTCTTAACTACTAGCTATGTTCAACTCGCTACTTTTTTCACTCTTGAATCTGAATGATCAAGAATGTCAATCATCTGCTTCAACTGCAAAGTATTGAGTCATCTTTCAAAGAACTGCTCTCAGCTGAAGACTAGTACTTCAACATCTCATGCATTCATTTCTTGTCTTAATGAGATCATCATGTTAAAAGAAGAGAAGAAATTATTTACAGAGAAATCAAAGAATGAGACAAAAAACTAGTGACTTTCATCAAAGATGTGATGAAAGATGTGTTAATTTCTTCAACAACAAGTTCATCAAATGATTTTTTTGCCTTGAAATCTTTGACTACTGAATGTGTACTATCTAGCAATGAAATTAGTTACTCATTAAAGTCATTGATTGACACTGAAGCAGCTGACTATTCGTTTATTGATGAATTAATCGCGCAGAATGTTTGTGATCATTTGCAAATTGAATCATTATTTTTAATCAAGCTCAAGTTAATAAGAGAATTCGATGATTATTATGCAAAAAAGCTCATTACTCATGCAATTTATTCAAATCTGACTGTTCAAAATCATATGAAATGTTTCACTTCTATGCTGATTACTTGATTGAGTCAGCATCAGATGATTCTTGAAAAAACATGAATAAATAAGATCAAGATAATGATTGATATGAGAAATGATCATCTTCAATTTTCTGATTCAAAGACTCATATTGATGCTAACTTGATTCTTCTTTCTGTCATCAAGAAAATCATGATAGAACAGAAGAGTTCAATCTCTACTCAAATACTAAAGAGATTTATCTTTTCTGTCATCACTCAACTCAGCGAAAAGTCATCTTCATTCAGTAAAATCATGAAATCATTTAATTCAGTTAACTTCGCTTCATCTTTCAATTCAATGAACATAGCAATGATAGAAGTTGCAGCATATAAATCACTAGTCAAACAATCGAATGTGACTACTTTCATGATCATTGTCACGAAAATCGATTGACTTCTAAAAACAGTCAGAAATAAACTCAAAGATGTAAATCTACAAGAGCTTTCACATGAAGAAATCTTGAAAGAAGTCAAAGCTAAGCTTTCTTTGAAATATCATGACTATCTAAACGTGTTTAATTGAGTTATGACTGATCAACTACTCTCTCATCATCTCTATGATCACAAAATTAAGTTGACAGACGAGAGAATGTCTTCTTGAAGTCGTCTCTATCATATGTCTGACTACAAGCTTCAAAAGATGAAGAATTATCTGATTAAACATTTGAATAAAAGCTTTATATCTTTCAGCTCGATCTCATATGCTTCGCTCATACTATTCATCAAAAAGAAAGACGATAGTTTGCGTTTCTGCGTTAATTATAGAAAGCTCAATGCTTTGATTAAACGAAATCGCTACTTTCTATTCTTAATAGACGAAACTCTCGCTCGTATTCAAGATAGTAAGTATCTGACTCGATTGAATATAATAGTCATCTTCAACAAACTATGCATGCATTCAGAAAGCGAAGATTTGACTATCTTTATTATCTCTTTTGACTTTTACAAATATCACGTGATGTCTTTTGAATTAATCAACGACTTGACTTTCTATCAACACTATATGAACAACATGCTATTTGACTATCTTCATCAATTTTGTCAGATCTATCTAGATGACATTATCATCTACAGCAAAACATTGAAGAAACATAAGTGACATGTACAATTAATTCTACATAGACTACAAGAGACTGATCTTCAGATGAATATAAACAAGTGCAAGTTTCATGTTCAGAAGATCTTCTTTCTGAAACTATTACTATTCATTGAAGAATTAAAGATGAATCTCAGAAAAGTATAAGCAATAGTTGAATGATCTACTTCTACAAATCTCACTCAGATGCAGTTCTTCATTGACTTTTGCAACTTTTATCAACGTTTTATAAAGAACTTTTCGAAGATTGTTCATTTTCTGATTCAACTAACTCAAAAAGAGATGATATTTGAATGAGATTAAGCTTGTCAAATGATCTTTGATCATATGAAGAAATGAATGATTGAAGTCTTTATTCTTTGTCATTTTGATCAGAATAAAGAGATTATTCTTGAAACAGACTCATTCAACTACATCAATGATGATATACTTTCTCAGTATGACGATGAAGAAACATTGCATTCAATGATTTATTACAGCAAGAATTTGAGTCTCGCTGAGTGCAGTTACAAGATTTATGACAAGAAATTACTAGCAATCATTTGAATCTTCAAGCATTGATGATCTGAGCTGAAATTTATTGAGTTACTCATCAAGATGTTCACTGATCATCAAGCTTTAATGTCATTAATGAAAGATAAAAAGCTAAGTAGATATTAAATGCGCTGAGTACAAAAGCTTGTTGACTTCAACTTCAAAATCATGTATCACTCAAATAAATAAAATATCAAAGTTGATGCATTGACTCATTAAGTCAATTCAGTTTCTAGAAGTCTTGAGAATGAATGATGTTGCTATCAGTGAACTACAATTCTCACATTGAATCAAATGAAAATTGCTGATCTAAAGAAGAACATCAATAAATCAATCTATAAACAGATTCTTGAGATTAATAAGATTGACAAGAATTATATGCTACTTCGTGAAGTCATATTAAAAGATGAAGCTCAATACAAAGATATTAAATTAAGAAATTGTTGAGTTCAGAACGAAATACTATATTGAAGTGATCTTCTATGAGTTTTCTTCAATAAGCATCTTTAAATGAAGCTAATTCAAGAAGTTCATGATCAATCTTCTATTGATCATTTCGAAATTCTCAGAACGATGAAGATTATAAAAAGATACTACTATTAATCTTCAATGCAAAAGACAATAAGTTAATATATTCAAAACTGCTACATTTATCAGCGATCAAAGACTTCTCAAGATAAATTCAATGAACTACTACATTCTTTATTTATACTTGAATAGTAATGAAAGAACATAGTCATGAACTTCATCATTGACTTATCTCTTTTGAAAGATAAAAACGTCATACTAATAATGATATGTAGACTGACAAAGAAACGACATTATATTTCTTACTTCATTGATGACGAGAAAATCACAGCAGAAAAAACAGCTGAGCTAATACTTCAGTGAATATATTGAATACATGATTTACTCGATTTCATTGTTTCAAATCGAGACTCTCAATTTATCTTCATTCTATGAAAGTTGCTTTGCAAAAGACTAAATATTAATCTTCAACTTTTCACAGTCTATCACTCTCAGATCGATGATTAAAGTGAATGAGTTAATCAGAACATCAAAAGATATCTTTGATTCTTCTGTTCATACATGCAGAATGACTGAGCTAAGTTACTACTCATGATTGAGTTCGTCAACAATAATGCTTTGTTCTCAGTCATCTTTTCAATTTCTTTCTTTCTAAACAAAGACTTTCATTCTTGTATGAGTTTTGAACTTGATGTCATTGAATATGAAAGTTTTTGTGAACGCTTGCAGATGACTAAAGTTGAGAATATATCTGAATATATGAACAAAACATTGAAGTTTGCTTGTGAGTCGCTAGTCAAAACATGAAAACAAATGATGAAATAAATCAATAAGCATAGAAAAGAAGTTGATTATAAGATCAAATCAAAGATGTTTCTGAATGAAAAGAACATCATTGCAGCGAGATCTTTCAAGAAGCTAGACGATAAAATGCTCAATCTTTTCATCAATCTAGATCTCATCAACTCATCATATAAGCTGAAATTATCAGAGACTATGCATGTTCATGATGTATTTCACTCTGATCTGCTTCGTCTTGTCGTCGATGACTTCTTGTCTGATCAAAAAAACGAGTTCTTTGAGTCAATAATGATAAACAACAAAGACGAATGAGAAATCAACAATATATTGAATTTTTGTTGATATCAAAGATGACTTCAGTATAGAATCAAATTAAATGACTATGACAATGATCTCAATTGATACAACGCTGATGATGATGAATTTATGAACACTCAGAAGATAGTTGATGATTTTCATATTCAATATTTAAACAAATCGCGCTAGAAGCACTTTTGACTATTCAGTCAATCAGAATTTAATGAGTCTGAGTCTGTGAAATCATGATTGAGCAATCAATCGAGTCAAGCAGAAAATACATTCATGTGAACATGAATCATTGAAGAAGAAAAGTAATGTCATGATTCTAGTCTTGTCAGACTCAGTCTTCTAGTCTTGTCAGATTTATTCTCGCTTCGTCATCTTGGCTAGTCTCTATTGAGTCTAACGTCAACTGAGAAACACATATATGTAGTCAGCTTCTTTTCTGTAGCTATCTTTCTTTCTTAGCATTTATCTTCTAGTTAAATGACACTCATATTGACTCACTCTATGCTGATCATTAACAATGATGACTAAGTATTTTGTAAATCTTGACTCTTTCTGAATGACTTGCAATAAATGTGTCATGACTTAACTGAAGCAAATATAGTCACAATTTCTCATCTTCAAGTATCAATAGTTTATCTTTATAGTAAACTCAATCATTTTGCAGCATACATTTCGCTAACGAAAATTCTTTAAGCTTTTGTTGATCATTTCTTAACGCAGTTATCATAATCTGTACTCATTCATCATTGAAATAAACTGCAAAGAGTTGTTCTTCTAGCTCATTCATAGACATTTTCTCTGATGATTCAGACTGCTTAAAAATCACTAATTCGCTCTTTAAGTCACTTGATTTGAATGCTTCAAAGTCATTATCGTTGAGAACATTGATTAAGACTTGAATTTTCAGATTTTTTAATTTTAGCATGATTTGTTATTGATGTTCTTGATGACTATTCTTCTCATTCAAGAAAAGATTTTCTGATCGACGTGTAAATGCATTGACTTGAGTGTTTAATTCACTCAAATGATACATGATTTTTATCATGATTCTAGTTTTGTCAGACTCAATCTTCTAGTCTTATCAGATTTATTCTCGCTTTGTCATCTTGACTAGTTTCTATTGAGTCTAGCGTCGACTGAGAAATACACATATGTAGTCAGCTTCTTTTCTGTAGCTATCTTTCTTTCTTAGCATTTATCTTCTAGTTAAATGACACTCATATGACTCGCTTTATACTGATTTCTAACATTAGATAAATGCTCATCAACTACTTTGCTATCGACGAATAAATGATATAAAACAATCTATTCAGTAAGAAAAATTTGCAAGAAATTCTTCAAATTTGCATCATCATCATTTTAAATCGCAAGAAATTCTTCGATTCTACATTCATTTTCATCATTCTATTTGCAAGAGATTCTTTGAATAAAGCATTCAATTATTATCTGAAATTCATAAGAAATTCATTGAATTTTCACTCATCAAAAACATCAATTTAAAACATCAATCTTTCATTTACTTTTATCTCAACAACTTCTATCTTCTCTCATCATGACATGCAATGTCAAGTCAGTTGAGTCTTAAACAACTTATCTGCTCAAAAGCATTATCAATAAAAGAGTTTCACTTCTACTCATTAATGTTTCAGTCAAAGTTGAGAAAGTGAACACTTCATGAAATATAAACATTGAAGAACAACTGTTTCATTGAGTTAACAATCAACTCAATGAAGTCATCAATATACTGAACGAGCTTTGAAGTCAGCGAGACTTGACTTTACAACTCAATGAACATTGACTTTTTGTACAAGATGATCACAAAAAGAAAGCGAAATAATTAGAAGTTGCTTTTGATAAGAATGATGAGCTAGAGAAAAAGATCAATCAGCTACAAGATGAGTGATTGAACTTCAGAGTGAAACAACGTCAAGCTGATCAATTTATGTCTCGTCAAAATACTCAGTCAGCTGAACAACAAGTCAATCAGAAAGTTGAATGAAGCTCAACTTTCAAAGCTCACTTTCAATGAAAGTCTTTTACTCTATCTGAAAATGAGAACAATCATCACAAGTTCATCAAGCTTTTGAATTTACTCATCTTCATCGAAACAAATGACTTTATCTGAAAGACATGAAACATTAAAATAGCTGATAAGCTTGATGTTAATGTAAATCATTATTTTACTGAAAAGATTTATATTGTTTATGTGATTTTCAGACTAGAAGACGATGCTGATCAGCAAATTTATGCAAAGCATCATATTGATGCTTTTTCATTCTATCAGTCACTATCAGAATTACTGAAACATCTGAAAGAAATTTACAAAGATCAAAATCTGATTCAAAAGTATCATCATGAATATATTATTCTGAAGCAGCTCAACAAGTCTTTCAGCTCTTTTTATTCAGAATTCACTAAAATATTCAGCTTTTTAAACTACAATGATATTATTCTGATGAATGACATTCAGAATAAAATCAACAATCATCTTCAGAATGCGTTGTCAGTTTGCCTCATAAAATTTAGCTTGCTTGATAAGCTCAAGATCTTTCTTCAAGATGTGAATAACAAACAACAAGTTAATTATCAGCTACGTGATGAGCAATAAACAGTCAAATTAATAGCAGTTTCGAAAAAACGTTTTGTTTCTTCATTGACATCAGTCTCAACTGCTAGCTATGTTCAACTCGCTACTTTTTTCATTCTTGAATCTGAATGATCAAGAATGTTAATCATCTGCTTTAACTGCAAAGTATCAAATCATCTTTCAAAGAACTGCTCTCAGCTGAAAACTAGTACTTCAACATTTCATGCATTCATTTCTTGTTTTAATGAAGTCATCATGTTAAAAGAAGAGAAGAAATTATTTACAGAGAAATTGAAGAATGAGGCAAAAAACTAGTGACTTTCATTGAAGATGTGATGAAAGATGTGTTAATTTCTTCAACAATGAGCAGCTTAAATGACTTCTTTGCTTTGAAATCTTTAACTACTGAATGTGTATTATCTAGTAATGAAATTAGTTACTCATTAAAGTCATTGATTGACACTGAAGCAGCTGACTATTCGTTCATTAATAAATTAATCGCGCAGAATATTTGTGATCATTTGCAAATTGAATCTTTATCTTTAATCAAGCTCAAATCAATACGAAGATTCGATGATCATTATGTAAAAAAGCTCATTACTCATGCAATTTATTCAAATCTAACTGTTCAAGATCATATGAAACGTTTCGTCTTTATGCTAATCACTTGATTAGATCAACATCAGATGATTCTTAAAAAAACATGAATGAACAAGATTAAGATGACTATTGATATGAAAGACAATCGTCTTCAATTTTCTAGTTTCAAAGCTCATATCAAAGCTTCTATCAAAGCTCATTTGATTGCTCTTTCAAACAAGAAAATCGCGATAGAATAAAAGAGTTCAATCTCTACTTAAATATTAAAGAGATTTATCTCTTCTGTTGTCACTTGACTCAGCAAGAAGTCATCTTTCTTCAGTAAAATTGTGAAATCATTTAATTTATTCAACTTCGCTTCGTCTTTCAATTCAATGAACATAGCAATGATAAAGACTGCAGCATATAAATCACTAGTCAAATGATCAAATATGACTACTTTCATGATCATCATTACGAAAATCAATCAACTTCTAAAAACAGCTAGAAATAAATCAGAAGACGTAAATCTACAAGAGCTTTTACATGAAAAGATCTTGAAAGAAGTCAAAGCTAAGCTTTCTTTGAAATATCATGACTATTTAGACGTGTTTGATTGAGCAATGACTGATCAACTATTCTTTCATCATCTCTATGATCATAAAATTGAGTTGATCAACAAGAAAATATCTTCTCAAAGTCATCTCTATCATATGTCTGATTACAAGCTTCAAAAGATGAAGAATTATCTGATTGAGCATCTGAATAAAGACTTTATATCTTCTAGCTCAGCTTCATACGCTTCGCTCATACTATTCATCAAAAAGAAAGATGATAGCTTGCGTTTCTGTGTAAACTACAGAAAGCTCAATGCTTTGATTAAACGAAATCATTATCTCTTATCACTAATAGATGAAACTCTCGCTTGTATTTAAAGTAGCAAGTATCTGACTTGATTAAACATCATTGTTGTCTTTAACAAACTGCGTATGCATACAAGCAGCGAAGATTTGACTATCTTTATCATCTCTTTTGATTTCTACAAATATCACGTGATGTCTTTTAAATTAATCAATGACTCAACTTTCTATCAACATTATATGAACGACGTGCTATTTGACTATCTTCATCAGTTTTGTCAGATTTATCTAGATGATATTATCATCTACAGCAAAACATTGAAGAAACATAAGTGACACGTATGATTAGTTTTACATAGACTAAAAGAGACTGATCTTCAGATGAATATAAACAAGTGCAAGTTTCATGTTCAGAAAATCTTCTTTCTGAGACTATTACTATTTATTGAAGAACTAAAAATGAATTTCAGAAAAGTACAAGCAGTAATTGAATGATTTACTTCTACAAATCTCACTCAGATGCAGTTCTTCATTGACTTCTGCAATTTTCATTGACATTTTATAAAAAACTTTTCGAAGATTGTTCATCTTCTGATTCAACTAACTCAAAAAGAGATGATATTTGAATAAGATTAAGCTTGTCAAATAATCTTTGATCATATGAAGAAATGAATGATTGAAGTCTTTATTCTTCGTCATTTTGATCAGAATAAGAAGACTATTCTTGAAACAGACTCATTCAACTATGTTAATGATGATATACTTTCTTAATATGATGATGAAGAAACATTGCACTTGATGATTTACTACAGCAAGAATTTAAGTCTTGCTGAGTGCAATTACGAAATTTATGACAAGAAACTACTAGCAATCATTCATGTCTTTGAGCATTGATGATCTGAGCTGAAATTGACTGAGCTACTCATTAAGATGTTTACTGATCATCAAGCTTTAACGTCATTAATAAAAGACAAAGAGCTAAGTAAACGTTAAATGCACTGAATACAAAAGCTTGTTGACTTCAACTTTAAAATCATGTATTGTTCAGACAAATAAAACATCAAAGTTAATGCATTGATTCATTAAGTCAATTCAGTTTCTAGAAGTCTTGAGAATGAATGATGTTACTATCAGCAAACTACAATTTTTATGTTGAATCGAATGAAAATCGCTGATCTAGAGAAAAACGTTGATGAATCAATTTATAAACAGATTCTTGAGACTAATGAAATCAACGAGAATTGTACACTACTTCGCGAAGCAATAGCAAGAGACAAGTCACAATATAAAGATATCAAATTGAAGAATTGTTGAACTCAGAATGAAATCTTGTATCATGATAGTCAGCTATGAATCTCATTCAATGAGCTTCTACAAATGAATCTGATTCGTGAAATATACAATCAGTCATTAGTTGATCATTCTGATATTCTTAGAACTGTGAAAGTCATAAAGCGAAACTACTATTAATCATTCATACGAAAAACGATAAATCAATATATTTGAAACTGCTATATCTGTCAATGCTTAAAAACATTTAAAGATAAATTAAATGACTTACTTCAATCTCTATTAATATCTGAACAGCGATGACAAGACATAGCAATGAACTTCATTATCAATCTATTTGATTCAAGCGAGTACAACGCTATTCTGATGATCATTTGCAGATTGTTAAAAGAAAGGCATTATATTTCTTGCATCATTGATGATGAAGATATCACTGTCAAAAAGACAGCTGAAATGCTGATTCAATAAATATATTGAACTCATGAATTATCAAGCTTCATAATATCTGATTGAGATTCACAATTCATCTTTATACTATGAAAGTTTCTTTGCAAACAACTGAGCATTTTTCTTCAATTGTTCATCATTTATCATTTTCAGATCAACGATTAAAGTGAATGAGTTAATCAGAATATCAAATGATATCTTTGATTCTTCTGTTCATATATGCAGAATGACTGATTTAAGTGACTACTCATGATTAAGTTTATCGACAATAATGTTTTATTCTCAGTCATTTTCTTGATTCTCTTCTTCATGAACAAGAACTTTCATTCTCATATGAGCTTTGACTTTGACATCATCAAATATAAAAGCATTCGCGAATGCTTGCAGATTGATCAAGTCAAGAATATATTTAAGCAAATGAACAAGACATTAATCTTTGCTCGTGAAGCTCTGATCAAAACATGAAAACAAATGATGAATCAAGCTAATAAGCATAGAAAGAAAATCAATTACAAGATCAAATCAAAGATGTTTCTGAATGAAAGAAACATTATTACAGCGAGATCTTTCAAGAAGCTAAATGACAAAATGCTCGATTCTTTCATTAATCTAAATCTCATCAACTCTTCATATAAACTGAAATTATCAAAGTCTATGCATGTTCATGATGTATTTCATTCTGATCTGCTTCGTTCTGTTGTCAATGATCTCTTGTCTGATCAAAAGAATGAATTCTCAGATTCAATAGTGATAAACGATGAAGATGAATGAAAAATCAATAATATATTGAATTTTCGTTGATATCGAAGATGACTTCAGTATAGAGTCAAATAAAATGACTATGACAATGATTTCAATTGATATAACGCTGATGACGACGAATTTATGAACACTCAGAAAATAGTTGATGATTTTCATATTTGATATTCAAACAAATCACGCTAGAAGCACTTTCAACTATTCAATCAATCAGAATTTAATGAGTCTGAGTCTGTGAAATCATAATTGAGCAATCAATCGAATTGAGCAGAAAATACATTCATATGAACATGAATCATTGAAGAGAAAGAATAATGTCATGATTTTAGTCTTGTCAGACTCAATCTTCTAGTCTTGTTAGATTTATTCTCGCTTCGTCATCTTGACTAGTTTCTATTGAGTCTAACGTTGACTGAGAAACACACATATGTAGTCAGCTTCTTTTCTGTAGCTATCTTTCTTTCTTAGCATTTATCTTCTAGTTAAATGACATTCATATGACTCGCTTTATGCTGGTTTCTAACAATTTTAAAGTTAAATCAAGAAAGAAATTCTGATCATCTGACTTGTCTTCAACTAAGCAACTTAATTAACATGAAATATTTTAGATTCTTATAATTGAAAATGATCTCAATGAAGTTTAATGTATCTTTCAATTCAAGTCTTCATTTCTCAAAAGCTTTGATTATAGCTAGAAGTTTCTTGTCATAAATTTTGTAGTTACATTTTGCAAATAGCATTTTGAAAGAGAAATAAATCACAGATCTTAATTGTTCATTATCATCTTGTTGAGACATGATTTTGATTACAACATAGTCGAAGACATTGATTTTCACAGTCATGAGTAGGTTCAAATTATAGTGCATTAAGATAAAAACAGTGATAAATGTCTGCTTGAGTTAATCGAAGATGAATTGACACTTTTGAGTTCAATTAAATGATTGATCTTTTCTAATTAAGACAGTCAATGAGTTGATTAGCTTGAAAAACTTCTTAATAAATTATTTATAGAAGTTGATGAAGCTCAGAAAGCTTTAAACATCTTTGATGTTTTAAAGTGCAGCTCAATTCATGATGATATTGATCTTCTCAGAATTCATTTTGATTTCATAAGTGATGATTATTAGACTCAAATACTTGATCTTAATAACTGAAAATTCGCATTTCTTAATATTTATCTGTAGTTCAACAACTTTAAGTCGCTTCAGTATCTGATGAACATGCTGAGTATGCTTCTTTTTGCTGTTGCTATAGATCAAAATATCATTCATGTATGCAATGCAGAAAACATTCAAGAAGTCATGCAGAATATTATTAATGAAGTTCTGAAATGATGATGATTCATTTGTGAATTCAAAGAGCAAAACGTTGTACTTGTATAAATTATAACGTGTTCGAAAAATGATCTTTCACTCATCTTCATAAGTCATTTGTAGTTTATTAAAGATTGCAATAATATTTAACTTAATGTAATATTTGATTTTAATCAGTTAATTCAGAGTTTCTTGAATGAGAAGTAATGAATATTGATTCTTAACTGTCATAACGTTCAGACTTTAATAATTCACGCAAAATTTAAGTTCTTCGCTTGATTTTTTAACAAAGAGTATCAAAGAGATCACAAGAAAAGAGCTGACTTGAATAAAGTCTTTGATCAAATTATTCTTCAGATACTTCTTTAGTACTCAAAGCTTATCTTAAGACATGTCATATAAAGACTTAAAGATAGAAGTTTTGCTCTTCTGCAGCTGAATTTTATGAACATAGAAACGTTGTTCAAATAGAATATTTATTAATTCACAAGAGAAAACATTTAAAAAGTCGTAATATTCAAGAGATAATAGCGTGACAGAGTCAACGAAAGACGTGATTTTCAGAACTTTGTTGATATTTTTCATGAATATGATAAACAGATCATGATTCTTTTTTCTAGCAAATTGCAAAAATGAAGCACTATTTATAACATAGATCTTCAGATGTTTCAAAAGCAAAAACGTTAAAAGAATTAATATTGACACAGTTGAGATTGAGATACTCAAAAGAGTTTCAAGTACGAATTTTGAATTGACTTAAAATTCAAAGATGAGCTGATTATGATGTAGATTTATAATTGCTTTATGACTTTTTAATCAGAACAGATCTAGAACAATTGAAAATTATGAAGGTTGAGTGACATAAAAGAAAGTTTCTTCAAGCTCTTCATTTGAAACTTGAAGTTTAACAAGAGCATAATGAGTGATTGAATTGAATACAACTGATTGATTATCAAATCTCTGAAGAATACAGATTTCAAACAAAGAAAAACAAAGCAGAGAGTATCTTTGCGCGAAAGAATCATCAATAAATGCATAATTAATGATGTTGATGTTAATCAAAACAGAAAGATTGACATTAATTTTATTGCTTTCTAGATTATTTAAGAGCATGAGATGATCATTGTTCATCTTCTTTTCTAATCAATGAATTGAGCTAACTGAGAGTGCAGAGATTTTCAGACTATTCAATTGTCTTTGCAAGCGACTGTATGCAGAAACTAGACTTTTTTCAAGACAAGAGAAATATTGAAAGCGAGATTGTTAATAAAGATTGCAAAAATGAATAATGAGATGATTTGTAGCTGAATCTTAAGCTTTGAATTGCAGATTGCAGTTTAATGCTCAGACTTATCACAGTATAAACACAGATGATTAATCATGCAATGCTGATGCTTCTTGAAAATTAGTGAATCTTGTTTCTTCATGTTGATGATCAATAAGTTCATGAGATTTCTCAAGCTTAAGATCATAACTTTTAAGTCTGTCAAAGATGTTGCATATTTGACGAGATACGTGAAGACTATAAAGATCACAAAGATAGAATGAATTACTGCTTTTGACTTGAAAAGATTCTGTACTATGATATGATATTGACTATTCAATTGCTGACATTTGATAATCAACTGCTTATAGTTCAGACTGCTGACATTCATCTGAATCAATAAAGCTTTGAGCTCATTGAATAGTTCATTCTTCAGATTGAATTTTCAAGTTACGACATCATATTCAATTGCATTAATGTGTTGCTGAAAATTGAACAAATATTCAATGAAGATGCAATTTCACATTTTTAGAACTAAAATGAATCATTAAGTGATTTCTTGCTTATCTGAATCATCAAAGACTTGTCTTAACAAGATAACTAATTGTTCAATCATGACTAGCTTATCATGTTAAGCAGTCATATGTGATAATGCTTGAGCGACAACATTTTCTAATAAGCGACTGTACTTATACAGAAGATGAAACTCAAGAGTTGAATAATGATTCACATTCAACTTCAACTTGCTGATCAGCTCAAAGATGAACTGATTTAGCTTGTTCTCTTACTCTTTAATATAAAGTTCTGAATTTAAATATTTCTCTGATTTGATATTGATTCTGCTTATGCTTTTAAGTTTTTGAATCATTTCTAACAAGATTTCATTATTGATTTGAGACTGCTTAAGTTTAATCTGAGTTTGCTCATGTTCTTATTAACAGATTGAGACTCAGTTGATATACTGAGTGATGATGTTGTTGAATTAAGTTTGAAGTTCAATCAGAAAAGTGTATCATGCTTCAAAAGCATTGTTGATGTGAGTTTGAAACTGAGTGACAATGATGAATTCATTGATCAAAGCTAAAAATGTCAACGACAGAGTGTTGCTGATATTCTTGAATTAACTCATGATGTAATGTAAATGCAACGTAATGTCACAAATTGAAAGTTGAATGAAATCAGAATGAAATTTTAATAACTAGATTTTAAATACAAGACGTTGCATGAAGAAGAAAAGAAAGAAAAAAATCATTCAAATATTCTTATATTTTATGAACGCTGAGTATCATTCATATCAAGAGAATTTCATAACATCATTGATAATTTTACATCTATTATCATTTATAATATTGTTCAACATCATTTAAGTGATTTAACATCTTTTTTCCCAACATCTTTTTGAGTAACATATGCTAAAATCATGATAATATTGAATTAATTTTAAGTTGTAATGTCATTAAAAAATCAGATGAAAGAGAAAGAAAATAAAGAAGAAACAGATTTATAAAGTTTTTGCATTGAAAACAGTTATAGTATAAAGTGCAGAAAGAAGCGATTTTTGATGCAGAAAGAACGCTGCGCTAGCGCAGCATTTGCTACAGTATATAAAATTTGTGAGATGATGAGATCTTTTTACGTGAAACTGTGTAGTAAAAGATAATAAGATAGTACTTTATTGATGATAGAATTAATTGCTAAAAAATGAAAGCAAGAACTTGCAAAGTTTTCATCTTCTGTCAAGTTGTTATCTTTATTCACTCACTAGTCTTCTTCAATCTAATTTTGCAAGCTAGTCTTGCAAATATGCATTGTTCATAGTCAATGAAATGCATTCTCACAACTGCATTTCTTCTAAAAGACTTAATCTTTGAATCTTCATAGCATTGTATTATCTTCTTGTAACTGATAGCATAGTCATAACTTCTTCAGCGCTTTAACATGTGTGTAGAAGTATCATGAATTAATCATGTTAATAAGTGTAAACAGAGCTAGTGCAAGATTGTTGATATCAACTTTTCAACTTTGCTTTCTTTCTTTTCTTCTTGTTTTATCTCAGCATATTCTTTTATGAGTACTGCTTTTTCAAACTGACGAAGCATGAAATCTGCTCTGCATATTTTGCATAGCTTGCAATTCATGATATGAGTTTCTTTTGTTGCAGCATTGTTATGATGCAAGTCAGCTTATGAGTTAATGTGAATGACATAGCAGTATTAACATCATCATTATCATCATCATCATGATAAGTAGCAGCATTCATGCTCATTGAGATCATGCTAACATGCTTGCAAAGTCTGCTCATTTTCTTAAAATGTACATTTCTCATCACATTATTATTGCTGCAACGTCTGTTGCATTTGCTTCTTCTGCTTCTTTTACATCTTTTGCATTAAAGATTAAACTCATGATTCTTGATATACATATTTATTTTTGTGTGTTTTGATAATTATTAATGCATGATAAATCATAATGATCTGATGATCTGATGCTGTTGCTGCATTCATCATCTGAGTGCAGCAATGACTCACACATGTCGTGTTTTTATTGAATATGCTTGCAAATGTGAACACTGCTTTGTAAGAAAGCATAATTGCATGATGAACTCAGCTTCATGTCATTTTCAGCTGTTGATGCATCATGCTGCGCAAGCAATGAATTATCATTTCAACACTTGCATCAAGACTTGTCTCATTCTTCGTCTTTAACAATGAGAAAGTGAGTGACTTTTTTTTCAATCATGTAAGATTGTATCTAACAGTTGAGTAAAAACTTTCATCTTTCTCATTCTTATCACTTCTCATCATCATCACATTGCTTCATCTTCATCTTGTAAATGTTGATTGAAGCAAGCAATGCATGACGAAATTCATTGATGAATAAATAGCTTCTTTCTTCACTTCAACATTCTTATTTGTGATTGTTGATCACTTCTTTTCTTTGCTCTTTTGCAACATTCATCATCTTCTTTTTTAAAAAATATATGTTACGTGACATTTTATAATTGTAGTTTAGTATCAACTTCTTAAACTTGCGTCTTTATGCTTTTAATATTCTTTCAATCATGATTCTTACATGATCTGTCTTTCTTTTTTCTCTTTGACTTTTTTGCAGTTGACTGATGTACTTGTCTTTTTATCTCATAGTTTTCAATGATCTTCTTTGCATTGCTAATATTTTTCATTGATTCTCAAAAGTTTTCATAAAGAAATGAATCAATTCATTAAACTAAATATTCAATCTTTTCTTTTTTGATTCGCTGATTAAGTATCTTCTCTATCTTTTATTTCTCTTCTTTTTCTATGAGAATGATCTGCAACTTTGAATTCTCATCATGCAAGTATCAGAGTTTCAATAAAGAAACATGAAAGATTGAGTGAATTACATCATATTTTTCAGATAGTTCAAACTTATATGCTTGCATGTTGATTTTCTTTAATATTTTGAATAATTTCAATTATCTGTAATTAATCTTCTTCTTTGAACAAAGCATATGAATGTTTATACTTTGCAAAAGCACTTTGTCTTTCATTTGAAAGCTTGCAGCTTTATGATGAGCATTATAATACTTTGCTTGCTGCTTTGCTACTCACTTTCATAGTTTCATTAAATGTTTTCTGATACTTTGTAATCATTCTGCTCACTTTATAGTCAAGAGTGTCTTTCTTTTTAAAACTCTGTTCTCAGATGTTTCTACAAAGCTTGCAATGTATTTTTTTTAAAAGTTCATGTGAAGTTTTTTTGATACTAGCATGTACGCTGTTGTTATATGCAAACATCATCATTAATAAAATTTCTGATCAGTTATTCATCTTGTAATTGAAATACATTTGCAAATAGTGCTCAAGCATCTGATTCTGTCTTTCTGTTTGATCATCAATTTGCAAATGAAATGCAATGCTTAACTTTTGCTTCGCTTCAAGATGTCAACATAAAGTAATTCAGAAATGATTGATAAACAGTAAGTCTCAATTCAATATAATGCTTTGCATCATTTCATGCTGAGATATGAATTTTCATCATAACAGATTTACAAGTCTCTTGATATTCAGATCTTTGATCATCGAAATATAAATTGCATGCTTGATCAACTTATTTATTATTATTAATATAACATCACTTGTTTTTTTGATGTACAAATTCTTTGCAAAGAGCATGTCTATTATAAAATTCATGATCATTGTGTGAAATGAATTCACGCTCTCTGATGATATAAACATCAACTTCTCATAGAGTTTATGATGATGCACTCACACTCGCTAACAGTCTGAACAAATGCAAACATATTTCGTCATTGTCATGATTCTAGTCTTGTCAGATTTATTCTCACTTCGTCATCTTGACTAGTTTCTATTAAGTTTAGCGTTGACTGAGAAACATATATATGTAGTCAGCTTCTTTTTTGTAACTATCTTTCTTTCTTAACATTTATCTTCTAGTTAAATGACACTCATATTGACTCACTTTATGCTGATTTCTAACAGTCATCTTTTTAAGCATTTTCAATTAATAATATTTTCTTCTTATTGCAGTTTTAATACAAGCGCATGCAAAATAATCTGCTTTGAAATCATTATGATTTATATGCAGAATCTTATCTCTTGTAGCAAAGTCATTGAATACATAAACTGCAAGATCACGACGTAGCAGTTCATCATTTTTCATACTTCATTTTGAAAGCTCATTCTTTCTAAATGCAAATCATTGACATCACTTCTCATTTATAACAAAGATGTCTCTTTATTGTAACTTCAGCAGTCATGCAGTCATTGATTCACTCATCTTCAAATAAAATCTTTTCAACTTCATAATCTGATGAATCAGAAGTTAAAACAACGCAGTGTTTAGAATTTTGCAAGATTTAGTGAGTATTTTCTCATTCAAACATATGACTTAAGTATTTGCAATGACTATGTCATTCAGTTGCATCATTAATGCTGCAAGTTTGATTGCTGTTGAAACTTCTTCATTCTTTAGCAGCTCAGATTAACATTTTTGATTGCAAAGTTTGTTTTGCAAAGTAAATAGAAAATAATCATTATTCTTCTTGCTATCATTCAATTTCATGATGTCAAGTCTTCTTAATGATGTATTTGCAGAATTTAATTTGTCTTTGTGATATTCTATATGAAAGTTAAACGCAGCTAATTTCTCAGCTCAACGCATCTGTTGTACATTGAGTTTCTTCATTATCATAAAGTAACAAAGATTATTATGATTTGTTATCACACATATGAGTCACTTGCTATTCTGAAGATAGTGTCATCAATTCTTAAAATCAAGAACTATAACATACAACTTTTTATCATGCATGTCTCATTATACTTCAGCTTCTTTGAACTTATAACTATAGTACACAATGAAATATCATTGATCAGTCTTGCTTTTCTGACTAAGCACGTCTTCAACTTCGCAATTTAATGCATTAATCTTCATGTAAAGATTTGCATTTCAATCATAATGTTTCAAAATGAAAGCATTGATAAAGACTGCTTTTAATCTTTTAAAAGCTTTTCTTGCTTTTGATGTCATTACAAAGAGCAAATGCATCGTTCTCTTCTTTGCATTCTTGATTAAATTTGTTAAGAATGTGATGATTTGAAAGAATTCTTTTATAAATTGTCAATAAAATCTTGCAAATTTCAAGAATATGAGAATGTTCTTTACAGACTTGAGCTCAAATCAGCTAATAATTGCATTAATATGAAACTATTTCATTTGAATACTTCTTCATTTTATCACGAATTTCAGAACGATAACTTTGCTATGATTAAAAGTGCATTTTGACAACTTAACATACAGTCAATATTTCAGTAGCATGCAAAGAATCTTGCACATATGCTCTCAATGCTGCTCTTTCATCTTAAAGTATACTAAAACATCATTCAGATATATCATGCAACAAATATTCATGAATGATTTAAACATGTAATTTACATAGAATTGAAAGATTGTAAAAGCATTTGTCAGTTCAAAGAGCATCATCTGATATTCAAACTGATCATAGCATGTATGAAAAGTCATTGTTCATTCATTGCTTTTGCAAATTTAAATGCAATAATAAATGTTGCAAATATCAATTTTGATAAAGTGTCTTACATGAGCAAAATGATTCAGCGTTTCAGACAGTAAAGACAATAAGTAATTGTTCTTTACTGTTATTTCATTGAAATTATGATAGTTCATGCATAAATGAAGACTTTCGTTCAACTTTTTTACAAACAACACAGATGCTTTTGCAGAATTACTTAATAAATGAATTCATTTCTTCTTTAGCACGTTGTCTAAATAGTTTCATATCACAGCAAGCTCATCTCATGTCATCTTATAAATAAATTCAATGCAAGACATTTTTCTTTTCATCAGATCAATGAAATGTTTCATCTGATTATGCATGTTTAAACTATCAGAAAGAATTTCAGAAAACACTTTCTTAAAATTTTAAATAGCAAAGAATATCTTTGATTCTTTTGCTTAAAGTGCATTGCATTTTGCAATCTGATGATTTGCATTCTGTGATAAGTCATCTGTAAATAACAGCTGATAAAACAAAGCTACATAAGTTTCTTTTTTTCTTTTAGCTGCAAGCATTATTAACTCAACAAATTTTGATGTCTTGTACAGATTAACTCATATTTGCTTTGCACGCTGAGAGCTGTTTTCTTAATACAATCAGCAATGCTTGCATTAATGAATATTTAAGTTAATTTCATTTAATCATGAATAATCAAGAATCATATCATATTCTTGCATATTCACAGCATGAAACTCAATGTTTCAGCTTTTGTGAACTTTCTTGTAATTAATCAACTTGATATCGATTTGATGTATATCATAGCAAAAAATATGACAATCATTAATCGTCTGAATCTGTTTCAGAGTTGCATGATTCTTTGATAACTCATACTTTTTTACTTATGATTGTAATATAAAATTTCGCTTGATCTTAAAATTAATAAAACAGTGAGCTTCACGCATTTTTTCAGAAACATTTGTCAGTACTGATATCATCAATGCACATGATAATCATCTTTTCATAGTTATATTTAATGACTCAATGATGAACATCAAACTTTCTCTTTTTTCACTTCTTTGCTCTGATTGCAAGTCTCTTGTCTGAATGTGTAGTTAAAACACATCAAATTATCAATCTTGTGTTTCATTTTCTTGCATGATCAGCATGTAAAATTGAATGAAGCAACATCTTGCTTGAATTCATTGAACTTGAGTATCTGTTGAAATCATGTCTAGATCATTCAATCAAAGAGACTCAAGACTGATATGTATGTATTGCTCTTTAAAGATAACTATAACAAGACATTAAGAATACAGAAGAGAAAGAGTGCAAGCTCTTCTATAAATAATGACTTGAGACTGCGCTAAACTTGATACAAATGTGATGTAATATGTCAGACGTGTTTATCTAAAAGAATGATGAAAGAAGTGAATGAAGAAAGTGCTGAACAACGAGAAGAAGTGCTGAAAATGACTTAAAGAGTTCAATAAAGATGCGCTAGATTCAAACTAAACATAGCATTATGACTTGCTTTAATCAAATTGATTAGAATTAAATCTGAACTCTGATTGATTCAGACATGTTTGTAACATTACTCTTTTCTTTGAACATTCATGTTCACATGAATAGAAAAGAAATAAAAGCAAAAAATTCATCATGTTTTCAATTTAATGCAACTTATTTGAGTATAGCTTGTGAAATTCATTCAGAACTTTCTTTGAGTCATTGAACTTTTTTTTATCAACATAGTATCATTCATCATCATGATCTATCTCAATTCATTTGATCTTGTATTGTAGTCTTTCTTTATATTGTCTGAAGTTCAATATGTCATCTACTTTTCAATGCTTTTCATTCTCTTCAATGATCAATGATTTAAAGAACTCAGAATGTTGTTTTGATAAAGAATCATTTGATGAAGATTGTAGACACTTTAAGCTGAACATTAAATGTATATGCTTCATGCTTTTAGATAGCTGAAGACGATAGAAGATCTCAACTTTGACTGTGATTGAATAAAGATCAAGCTGCTTATCTTTCAAATCTTTGCATGATCTAGTGATTTTGATGTTTTCAAAGACTAATCAAACTTGATCATTTACTTCATAAATGATATCTCATTTATGCTTGTTCATCTGAGCTTCAGTGATCTGCTTAATCTTTTTCAATTGTTGATGATCAAAGATAAGAAGTTCGCTCATTCAAATGATAATGTCATCAATCTTTTTAACTTTAATATGTTGACGAGTCATTTTATAATCAGTCGTATCTGAATTAAAACTCATTCAAGAGTGAAAGTCTTTATTGAAGTAGAAAGAAATCATCAAGATAGTTGAGAATGTATTGAAATTATCACTGAATTTCATCATTGAAAGTCATTTAGCTCAGTCATTCTACATGTAATTGCAGTAAATTTGAAGTTCGCGTTCAACATCTTAATTAACTTGTTTCAACTGATCATTAATCTTTGAATGATAAACTGTTAATAGATTGACTTTGATCTTCAGTCGTTTGCAAAAACTTTGTCACATGATCAATATGAACTGAAAGTCTCTATTCAAAACAATAGAACTGAGTAGATCATGAAGTTGATAAACGTTTTATAGCATGATTCATACTGTTTCTTTGATTGAGATGTCATCATCTCTTCAATGATAGAAAACATAGTGATGTTCTTTGAAGAGATGACATATGATCATGCAAATGACATTATAGTTTTTCGATAAAGATAGCTCAGTGATGAAGTTCATAACTATATCTTGTCAATGCTGCTGAAAAATTGATAGAGACTGAAGCAAATCATTTGTATCATCTCAAGATGCTTTGCTTCACTGATAAACATGACAGTTTTGAATGTATTGTTAAATAGTTACTTGATGATTTGATCAATAGTAGAAGCATTGAACTAAATCAATCATTTGTTTAATGTCAGAGTGCAAGATTGATCATTGATCATGAATCTTTCAAAGCAATTTCATATGCATTTGTTTCAACATTCATAGTAGACTTTTTTTGAATAAAACATTGTCAATGATTTGACAGTTCTTTAACTTCATGTCATGAAGCTTCAGTTCATCTTTGTTCATAGTTTGTCAATACTTATTGCATAGTTCATTCTTCTAATTGACTAGATGTACGTGTTAATAAAGATTAGTCTTGTATTCAGATTCAATTTCAAACTCAATCAATAAAACATTTATTTAATTTGAAATCAGTATAGTTTGAAAACAATTATTTATGTCTTTAGCTGATTCAAAACTATTGATCATCGACATTTTAGTTAAAGCATTGACTTTGATGTTTATTTTGTCTGATCAAAAAATAATCTGAAAGTTAAACTTTGATAGAATATTCAGATAGTTCGCTTGTCATCAAGTCAGCTGTTTGTTTTTCATAAAGATTTTCAAAGTCTGATGATCAGTAAACATCTGAATAAATAGCTCAGTGTCTTCTAGTTTGAATCATCAATGTTTAAAGCGTTGAATGATAGCTAGCAATTTCTTGTCATAGATGTAATAATTGCATTCAGCTGAAATCATGCTCTTGCTATAGAAGACTATCAAGTGAAGCATACTTTCATCATTGTACTGAGATAGTATGTTGTCTTTTACATAGTTAAATGCATTGATTTTCAAAATAGCTTGAAGTTTGACATTAAAATGATGTAGAACTAAGATTGAGCTGATCTGCTTCTTTAGATTGTCAAAGACTTTGACGCAGACTTCATTTTAAACAAAAGATTTGTCTTTTCAAGTCAACTGAGTAAACAACTTGACTAGTTTCGAAAAGTTCTTGATGAAGCGTTGATAGAAATTGACGAAGTCAATGAAGTTTTGTATCTCTTTTAGATTAGTAAATGTAACTCAATTGACTATAGCTTTCACTTTAATAAAGTTCATATGAAGATCTTGTTCTGATACTATAATTTTTAAGAAGATTGTTTCTTCTACATTGAATTTGCACTTTCAAATATCTATCTGCAGATCAGCATCTTGTAGATGATTTAGTATCATCTTAACATGTTGTTTATGCTTCTTTTGAGTCTTGCTGTATATGAGAATGTCGTTTAAATAAGCTTGACAAAAGTCATTTAGAAAGTTTCATAAAACATCATTCATATATTGCTGAAATGAGATTGAATTGTTTGTTAATTCAAATGATAAAATCTTTGATTTGTACGCTTCTAGAGCAATAATGAAGATCATATAGTTTTCACTATCGAGATGCATATGAAGTTTGTTGAAAGCGAAAATTATATTCAGTTGAGTCAGATGCTTGCAGTCAATGATTTTGTCAATCATCTCATCTATAAGCAATAAAGAGTAGTAATTTCTTTTGATAATGACATTGAGCTTTTGATAGTCAATGCAGAAGCGAAGATCATCATTGATCTTCAGAGTGAATAGAACGAGTGAGAAATATGAAATCTTGCTAGAAGTAATAAAACTCTTTGACAAATTTTTATTCAGATATTCTTTAATCTTTTGAAGCTTGTAGAATGACATTCAATAAGCTTGACATTTAGAAGAAGTGACATCATTAGTGAACTTTATCTTATGATTATATAAACGATGAGATGAAAGTTTATCGACTTGAGCTCAATCAAACACGTCAAGAAAATTCTGATATTTTGAAGATAGCTTGACTTTGATGTCTTCTAGATTTTGATCTAATGCATTGATGAAAGCGACGTTTAGAACGTTCAGTTTGCATTGAGTGTTGTAGACTATTTTTCTATCAATATCTTCAATAAACATAGCGAAAATCTCGATGCAATTCTTCTTTGATCATTTAATTAATGCATGAAAAGATGCAGTTCTTACACTGAACATAGAAAAGTTCTTTTTCAAAGCAGTAAAAGTTGATTGTTGAAGCACTTTAAGAGCTGAACTGATAAAAGAATTTAATGATCGTGATTATTTTGAGTGTGAAGCTCTGACTGACATTGAAAAAACAGAAATGAAAGCTTCTAATTGATTTGAAAAAACGATGACATCATTTTGCATATTTAGTAGTATTTCATTTTTGTTCATTCAGAGCTTTTCTAATATGACATCATGATGATTTATATCAGCTATTAACATTGAAACAGTCAATTTCTTATGACTTTTGACTGTGAGATTGAGTAGAATTTTATGAATAATAATCTTCTTTGTCAGCTTTTCGTCATATTTTCTTATTAACTTCTCTTTAGCTAGTTGTATGAGTTGAATTTCAAGCTTCTGACATATTTGATCAACTAGCTTTGTATGAATCAAGATGTAGATCATCAAGTCACTATTTATCAAAGATCATAACTTGAAGAATTTGTCTTGCAAGAATAGAGTGACATTGACTAGAAATGACTTTTCGAAGTAATTCTCTTTGATAAATGAAATTTCGTCAATTAAATTGCACAAAGAAATGATTTCTATCTCTTCAATGATTCTGAAAGAGATGATTAGTTTTTTGAATCAGACTCTGAATCAAAGTTCAAAGAATGATCAAACTCATCATTTAATGTGTTAATTCTGAAAGATTTATTCAAGCACTCTTTAGAAGTATGATCAGACTTATGACATAGAAAGCAGTTTTCAATTAGTAAGTCATTTTCTTTGACGCTAGTCAAAACAGCGTTGCGTGATTTTGACTGATCAGTCATCTTCATTTCTATGATTCTACAAGTAGCTTTGACTGATTCTTCAACAAAGATGATCTGTTTAGTTGTTTAAGCTTTGATCATTGCTTCTTTATTCTTGATCTCTCAAATAGCTTGTTGATCATTATTCAATTAAATGAGATAGAAACGAATTTCTTTCAGAGTACTGAGTTGAATCAATTGAGTTATTCAAGTGAATTGAAGTTGAAGATTTATTTTATTCTTTAAATTAATGATCAGCTGTTTTTCTTAATAGTCTAAATAGAAGAATAGTCGTTGAAATTGAGTATAAAACTCATTGAATTTCTTCTGTTCTTGAATCAAGTTGTAGTAGTCTTTATAAAAGTTGACTTCTTTATTTAAGTCATTGAACAACTGAGCTAACTCTTTCAAAAGCTCATCGACGATCTTGTATGAGTTGAAACAGTCACGTTCACGTCTTGACTGAATGATCTCAGCTGCATCATCAAATAATCTGAAATGTACATAGCTCAGCTTAACTCATTCACTTGAAAAGAGATCAATGTTGATTTTCAGCTTGTTCTGAACTTTTTCATATCAGTTCTTTCAGATAAAATTCTTTTCATCAATGAACAATGAAGAATCAAGTATTTTCTGAAATCTAGAACACTTAAAGTAGATTGATGATGATGAAATAATCTCTCTAGCTTGTAGTTTAGCTTTCAGCTCTTCGCATCGTTTCTTCAAAGCTTTCATAGTCATAGCTTTCATAGTCATAGAAGATGTTATGATTTCAGCGAATGAGTCATTATCTTCAACAATGAAGAATGAAGCTTTGAAATGCTCTTTGAAGAAGTGAGACATGATGAAGAAGAAAGAAAAGATTGAATTAAACGAGTGTTTTAAAAGAAAGAAATCAAGCGAAGAGCAATGCTCAACAATAGAAGATGAAGTCATTTTTGTTGTTTGATTTGAAGATTGATTGATTCTCTTGATTGATTTGATTCTCTAGCAATCAATGAAGATTCTTTATCGCTGATTCTATTAATTAAAATGAATGATGCATACTTAATGAGCTGTAAGTCGTTCAGCAATTCAATCAGCCTCGCTGTTAATTTTATAAATTCTCTAGTGTTGTTCTGTCTTTTGATTACATTGATCATTAAATAAACGAATTTCTTTAGACTTGATCTGTCTGAATGAGTATATTGAATGAATAATGAGTATTTATATTGTATGATAAACTAAATTCTTAATGTAATGTTGAAACTGTGTTTAGATCATTTAATCAAAGAGACTTAAGACTGATATGTATGTATTGCTCTTTAAAGATAACTATAACAAGACATTAAGAATACAGAAGAGAAAGAGTGCAAGCTCTTTTATAAATAATGACTTGAGACTGCGTTAAAATTGATACAGATATGATGTAATATGTCAAACATGTTTGTTTAAAAGAATAATGAAAGAGATAAATGAAGAAAGTGTTGAACAATAAAAAGAAGTGCTGAGAATGACTCAAAGAATTCAATAAAGATGCGCTAGATTCAAACTAAACATAGCATTATGACTTGCTTTAATCAAATTGATTAAAGTTAGATCTGAACTCTGATTGATTCAGACATGTTCATAACAGTATCACATCATTTTTAAACTGCATGTTTGAAGCAAAAAACTTCAAATTTTTCATTAGAACAATAAACTTTGTCTTTTCATGCAAGAATTGAAAACTCTTCTGAAATGTTACACTTTTACTTTGCTGCAAATGTAACTTTAACAAAATATCAATGTTTTGCAAATGCAAATTAATGTTTATAAAATATTTTAGCAAATCAACATAATTGATAAAAATGTATAAAATGCAAAAAGATTCATTCATGATGATTTTGTTAATCTTTATTTATAAGTATATCATGCAAGTCTTGTTAAATATATGATAATTCAGATTTGCATACAGTTTAATAAAATATTGCTTGAAATTCATGATACTTTGATTGACTCACTACTTTACAGTCTTAAGTCAATGTTTTGTTTAAAAGTTATGAATTTCAGAATTGCTAAGTTTAGCATGCAAGTATTTAATGTAGTACTTTCAGTTGAATATCTTATCATGATTGCACATGTTCATCACATGATCTCATCATTGATTGCAAGACTTTTCTGATAAGTATGATGCAGATCATTGCAGCTTTTTCTCTTTCATGATGAAATTAAATGATATCATGATTATAAAGTCTTTGCAGTCTTGCAGTCAAAACATCAAGAAGTCATAATTCATGATACTTTACTTTCTAGACTTGCAAGATTAATTAGCGTGCTTGCGTGCATTGCTTTAATAGTGATTATCACTATGTTATCATTGATGATCAGAGATTGATCGAGTTTCTTGCTTAAGTTTCAATACATAAAGTTGCAAGACAAGCAGTACATTCTATGTCTTCAGATTTTTTAACTGCTTGCATACTTCACTTGCTGATCATCAAGAGATAAAATCTGTCTGTTCATTAAATTCTTGCAACTTAAACTTCTCATCTGCATGTTTAAATGCATGATTCTCAGATCTGTTCTGATGAAACGATGAATTCTCAGTGAGAGAGAAGTTATCACTTCTTTCAATCATGCAATTTCTGATGAGTCGCTGTGCATTCAACATCTTTTACTGAGCAGCTTCATGTGAATGAAGCAATTAGAACTGTGAGACAACGAGATCTCTTTACATGAAACTGCATAGTAAAAGATAATAAGATAACACTCTATTGATGATAGAACTAATTGCTAAGAAACAAAAGTGAGAACTTGCAGAGTTTTCATCTTCTGTCAAGTCGTTATCTCTATTCACTCACTAGCTCTCTTCAATCTAATCTTGCGAGCTAGTCTCACAGACACGCATCGTTCATAGTCGATGAGATGCATTCTCACAGAATCTCATATAAACTCATAATGAATGTTAAATTGAGTAAGAATTAAAAAAAAAAATTGTTGTTATTTTAACTCATTAAACAAAGCTTTCAAAAGAGAAAATTTAGCTACTAGAAAAATAAAAAGTTAACAGTTATTTTATTATCTGCATATTGAAGCTTAATCAAGCTACGTACTAAATGTTTGCAGAAAACATTAATGATAGTTACACTTTTGATCTGTTGACTGAAGTCAGCTCTTGTTGATCTCAATACTTTGCATCGACGTTTCTGAAATTTGAAAGTGCTTGAAATTTTGGGACGGCTTTCGAGGCAAAATTTAGCCCTAGAAACCGTCAGGGGCTGTCGGGTTTGCTTAAACAAATATAATATATATTTATAGTTCTCATGAAATCGATGCCCGATAGGATAAAACTTCGGCAGTGCTTGGTTGGGGAAAAAACCAAAGGAGATAGGACAAGGCGAAGAGGGGGTGGGTGTCCTTCACGACCGATATTTTCCGTGGATATGCCCCTATTTGTTTACAGTTGTAGTGCCGACGTATATAAATCTTGATTGGTCCTAACGCTAGAACTTTACGTCTTTACGCTATGCATCCCTTTTCGATGCCCTGGATTTCCCACCTGGTTTACTATTTCCAGCTGAGGGTTTCTTAGTAAGGCTTAATGTCGATAGCCCTGCGAATGGCGCATCCTTCTCTATCCCGCTTGCACTTGCTAATGCATCTTGGTTCGCCTTCGTAGCGGTTCGGGGGTCTGCCTGTCCTATGACCGGGATCTCAGATGCCAGCCATTGCTGGAAAGGCTTCGCAACAAAAAACCCGTCTGCGTCGAACCATCGGGTAAACGGTGCTCGCAGTTCGAGTGTCTTCCAGTCCCCCCGGGAAGTAGAGTAGCGGGCAGTGATATTATAGATTGGCGTATGTTTCTTTATACTTGAAGCTATAGAAAGCTTGATAAAGTTAGCGCGTATTCCCTCTACAAACCCCATAGCTAGCATCCTACCAGCGTATCCCCCAATTCCCCGTTAAAGACTTTGCCCTTCTCCACCCCCCAAATCCAATATGTCAAAGCTCCGTTCAAGATAAAATACGCGACGACAGCCCACAGTGTCCAACTCTTTGTCTTGTCCCAACCAAGCTTGTAGTCGAAATAGAATGTTACGGCCGCGACGACGACGGCAGCATAACCGAGTGACAGCCGGACGTCGGTTAGGAAATGCGATTGCTTGAACTTTAAGGAGGTGAGGTAGTTCGGAAGGGCATCATCAGTCGTATTTTTGAGATCTAGCCGGATTAATTGGGTTGAGACGTGGGGAGTGAAGCGCAGATACCTGGGAGAGAGTAGACGGCTATTTTGGATGAAGCCATGATAGATTTGCAGAGAGGAGTGACTTGAATACAGAAAGAAAATTCAATGTTGACAGATTGTGAGAAGTGTCAAGTTGCGGCTTTGTAGTTCGCTTGCTGCAGGGTTCTTGCTAGCGTTGCTTGCCGAAATCCAAGATTCAACGACGACGACCTGAGCAGTCCAACCTATTCCCTAAAGACTCTGCTGAGTCTGACCCTCTCGTGATGGCCGGCCCTATGGTTCAGACCATCCACCGGGATCCAGCCCTCTTGTGAGCCCTTCTGTTGGTCAGCCGAATTGTCTACTAACAGTCCTACAGCTACTGGATCCTATTCCCAATCACCATCGTTATGGTCTGCTTCTAAATAATACAGCATCCAATGAGCCTTGCTGAAAAGAAAATTCCCAGATTCTCACCGGCGTCCTCCGCCATTATGCCACTATCCTCCTCTCCACTGCTCCCAAGAAACTCGACGCCCCCACCCTTCGCGAACAGCGCTCCCTCCTTCGTGGCATCAACCTCCGCTCTAACGCTAATGTTATCTCCCCGTCGTCTTTCGCTTCTCGCAAGTCCTACCTTACGTCCGCTTACAAAGACGGCGCTTTCCTGAAAGATCCGGAAGCGAGGGGGAAACCTGCAGCGAACCCAATGACAGATCCGGCGGCGATGGAGGGAATGATGGGGATGATGAAGGGGAACATGGCAATGATGATCCCGCAGACATTAATCATGGGGTGGATTAATGCTTTCTTTGCAGGTTTTGTTATAAGTACGTTCAGTTTCGTCCATTTTGTCACGAAATAACCGTGGGGTTGGGCTCAAGGGCAGCTGAGTGCTATTTGCTGATGCTTTTTCTCTAGTGAAACTTCCTTTCCCCTTAACCCTCCGCTTCAAATCCATGCTTCAATCTGGCGTTGCCACTCGCGACCTCGATGTCCGATGGGTCTCGTCTCTCTCTTGGTATTTCCTGAACCTTTTTGGCCTCCAGTCTGTCTTCATATTCATTTTGGGAAACGACAATGGTAAGTCTCATCATAAAATTCCCCCACCTTCCCCAACCCTCAAATCCGGCTACATTTACTCGAAACCCGGATAAACCAATGAGGCAGTGAGATGCTGATGTTCTGTGACGTGCATAGCGGCAAGCCAAATGGCACAGCAAATGTCGCAGATGAACCCCGGGGCGCAGGCGGGCATGTTTCAGCCAGGGCAGGATGCGGATAAAATGTTTTTAAGTGAAGCGGAGAACTTGGAGGTGGTGGAGCATGAGTATGTACTAAAGGGGGTGGAGGAGAGAGTGTTAGCGATTACATAAGAGATAGCAGAATATATGGAGTATAGATTGACAGTATAGATATCGATTGCTATATGTCTACGCTGATTGCAAACCAATACTCGTCAGTCTCTTGTAAGGGAACTGCCCTTGACCTGACGCTTTCCTTCGGTTTTGGGCTTTGGAATAAGGACTCGACAGCTACTATCACGAGGTTCTACTAGGCCAAGAAGCACGCATTGTCACGAATGATGGTCAGGTTCATGAACTTGTCAGTGTTGACGTTGTCAATTTTCTATGCATATCAGGCGACGGCCTGCCAGTCAATTCGAAGCCTAGATTCATCTCTATCCCACACGCCAAGTTCCCATTTCTATTGATCCATCTTTCCAACTCTTTTTCGCTAATTTCACCTCCAAATGCGCTAAATTGGTCGACCACTAATGTTCCATATTCCTCATCTCATAAATGTCTGGCCCACTTTCCGACGCTCCAATGTTCAAATGCGTTTCAGGCATGTCTATTGCCACACTCGCTGCTGGCACAAGTGCAGGTCTTGTGACCGTCGAAGCACCCGATCCGGTGGTAGTCCGTACAGCTTGCGTGCCAATGGCACCACTCCTGGGATCAATGCGTCTAGTTTGCTCCGAGGATTCAGGAATGTCTGCCATGCCCTGCTCCATAAGATCCTGCTTCTCGCTGTCTTTGCTGTTCTTTCTTCCATACCGAGAAAAGAGCCGGTGGCGGTTGAGGGCGGAGCCACTAGGCCGTAGCCTGGATTGCGAATCGGTGGATGTGCGCTGAAGACCAAAGACCGAGCGCTGGGACATTGAGCGCGTTAGGTTGCCCTCGTCTTCCTCCACGATCCGATCAGGGTTGTTACGAGATTCGGATGGTGATGTTCGGCTCAATTGCGGAGGGCGGCTCTGGCCACTATCTTCGTAGAGACTGCCCATGATGTCGCCAGAACTGACATCTTGCATGCCGAGAGAGAAATCGACGCGCTTTGACATTGATGACAAAGATTCTCCGCGAGCACGAGAGGTACTGTTGCGACGACGGAGAATGGAGCCTTTCTGGTGGAGAGAAGGAGTCCCAGCGCTGGGGACGAACGGTGCGTCACGGGATAGGGATCCGGATCGAGGACCTGAACTACTGCTGGGGTCATCGGCAAGCGGTTCGTTTGTGCGATTGTAGGTAGTTTGATAATAAAAGGGTTGGTCTTCTTTCTGACCCGGGATCCGCATGCGAGGACCTTCGATGCCAACTTCTTGCATCGAGATCATCAAAGCACAAATAAATTTGTTACGGCGTTGCAGCCGGAGAAGTTCGTTTTGCCAATTACTCTTATAGAAGAAGACAACGTTCAAATTGACAGAATGCGCCTCGACGACAGCACGGATTTCGGTCAGGATGTTTGGCTGGTATTCTCTTTTTTCTGCTTTTACGAAATCCAGCAAGTGCTGGCGTAGTTCGTCGATTTGATCGAGCGTGGTCCCGAATTTGACGGTCAAGGGAACGCCTTCCGCTAGACCCCCGGAGCGGCGCATATTCTGGATGAATAGAGTATTCAAATAGCTGTTGGGTGCTTGAACGATTTGGCCCTCCATTTTCTTGAATTCGGTATATAGTAGAGAGATCTCCTTGACAAAGAAGTCATCTCCTTTCATCAGAACACCTGCGTTGCCATAGACGTAGACTCGATCACCCACGTCGAAGGGATGCTTGACGAGTACGAATATGCATGAGGCTAGAAACTCCTGCGCAGTCGAGGCGAAGAGCCAGGACAGCGCCAGGACGGCAGAGCCGGCACTGGTAAGCACGCCTGCGGCCGATGGGGAAACAAGAGAGACAAGAACCAATAGCGTCACAATGGCGACGAAGAATACTAAGACCGCATCGAGTTTCGACACGACGGAGTCGAGATCCTTCAAGGACGCTGTAATGGATTTCCGTTCCTTCCCGATCTCAACACATACGGCCTCGAGCTCGCTCATTGAGATGTCACCGTTGAGGTCTTTGTCAAACTGTTTTTCTTTGTCAGCTGACTGTACGATGGCATGATTGGGTTTGTGGGGATAGAAAAGTAGTGGAAGTCTTGGGAACATGCAAATGTGAAGGGGGGAGGACGATCAATAAGGGGAATGATAGTGAAATTGAAAAGAGGCAGGGCAGGGTGGTAAGCTTACCATGATAAACGCGCTATCCGCCTCATCATCGTTGTCGAAGGCGTGTTGTAGGTCCTCTTTCAAAATTGTCTCCGCATCCTCTTGTACGAATGTGCGGTAGAGTCTACGCGCAAGCGATTGTGAATCAGAGACGGAAGAAAGTAGATTTAGGACAATTTGGCGTGGATGCGTGCTCTTGGTGACCTGCCGTCCTGTGAAGTCACCAGCAACTATGCCGGCTACGTCTCCAACTTTCTTGACAGCGCCTCGAGCATTTTTTTGTGCTTTATTGATGAGCACCATGGGTGTATGCGCCCCTGAACCGGGGCCTGATTGAGGGTGCTCTTCAAAATCCGAGTCGTCCATGGCAATCTTTTCAGTCGAGTATTGATATAGTTTCACCAAGCTTGAAATCTGAAACTTGTTGAGTTCTATGCGGTCGGCGTAGGTTCGAAGATGGAAGCTGATGGCTATAAGCTGAATAATGACCTTCTCGATAAAGTTTAGAGTGGCTCCAATCAGCAGCGAAACTAGGACTTTGTTCATTGTTATTTGCCAATGAGTCGTCTCCGTCTTCCCATCAACACGGTTGTGGATCATGATGGGAAGAAAGGATACCTCCACGGCAAGCCCCCAGAAGAAAAGGGTCCCTGGCATTTCCAGCTGTTTGCACATGTCTCGCCATTTTTTACTGTTATTAGTCATAATACTAGCGATAATTCCCACTGGCCACGGCATACACTTTGCGACAATCTAAGAAGCATTAGCAACCACATTGCAGGACAGTAGGGTAATAGAAATATGCTTACTCTGCCGCCCCACAGAGTGAGCCAGACTATTGCGAGCCAGACGCAGAACCACATAAGCCGAACGCCCCCAACACCGGCTCTTTTGAAGACAAGAGCGCCCAACATCAACGGGATCAGAATCAACACCAGCACCGGTATAATGTACGTAAAGTAGCGTACAAGAAAGCTAGACTCATGGATTCTCTTGAACAGACGTGCAGTGTTTCCAATTGGGTTCTCCGGTGTTTTGAAGATAGCCGTCTTCTCATGAATGGGGTTCGTGTTGACATCGAACTGGTCCACAGGCTCCTGTTTTGACCTTGAACGATCGATTGACAGGGAGTTGGGCAGATTCGCGCCATTGTTCGAGCCCTGAGCAATTGACACGCTCCTCTCGGCTTTCACTATCGCCAGGTCATCCTGCATTCGCTGCTCGTCCTCCTTGGATCGAGTTCTATAATCAATGCCTTCGACGTGGTTTCGAGGGTCGTTGACGCTGTTGCGGTCGTATTCGCCGGATAATGTTCCCTCATCGTCCGACGGACTCGAGGTCGCATTCGTTGCCGGGTATTGAGTCTGGGAATATTCGTATATGGGCGTAGACATTGCAAGTGAGCGTTGAGGGTTATTGGAAACAAGGAATTCGATATCATACACAGGACAGGCTGGCGTTAATCGAAGAGGTTAGTTAGGGGTAAAACGCGAGTCGGTTGGTACGAAGAGAGCTTTAAAGGGTCAATTAAAAAAGTGAGTGGTTTTGAACGAGGTAAGGAACAACAACTAACAACACATAACAATGGGATTGTTAACGAAAATGTTTAACAAGGGTATTCATTATTCAAGGATGTACAATGTCAACAATAATCCCAATTTTGATGCTTGCAGCGTCATCCGCGCTAAAGGATATTCGGAGATAAGATAAGATAAGATATCTGGATCTTACCCGCAGTTGAGCCCCTGGCCAGGCCCCAGCTGAGGTAAATTTAGGCATTTACATATGAGGGTTCAGATTATAATTCTTCGGTTATCGATCAAATGGAGAGCTCAGGCCTTACTAGCGTCAAACCTTAACCGAGGACTTTCAATGTCAATGAACCACAAGCAGCTCGGTTGAATTTCGTAGAGGAATCGCTTCAAACTTCAGCTATACATAATGCTACGGCAAATGTAAGTAACGAAGTAATGCTGGCATTTAAAAGCTGGAGTAAAGAGACTAACCAAATCTGGCACCAGCATACCCAAAAACGCCCGCTCGAAGCGGGAGCTTTCCAAGCGCGAACCTCTCGCCCACGAGAATTCCAAAACTATTCTCTTCCTCAGAGGCACAAGCAGCTCATCGCTAATCAACGACCTTATCACAGACCTTCACGCGCTCAAGCGGCCCCTTGCCATCCGCTTCACTAAAAAAAATCCTATACACCCGTTCGAAGATGCCTCAAGCCTTGAATTCTTTTCTCAGAAAAACGATGCGTCATTACTTGTGTTTGGAAGTCATAGTAAGAAAAGGCCGCACGCGCTGACCTGGGTGAGGTGTTTCGGTGGCCAGGTGCTGGATATGCTGGAGCTTTACGTAGTACAAGATACAGCACGAACTCTCAGTCAGTTCAAGGGGGAGAAGTGCAAAATCGGAGTGAAGCCGCTTCTAAGTTTCTCGGGAGTGCAGTTCGAAGATCCGGTGCCGAACCAGTATACTCTAGCGAAGAGTGTATTTACGGATTTCTTCCGCGGAGGTGAAACGCAGACGGTAGATGTGGAGGGGTTACAGTTGCTCATCAGTTTCTTCGTCGGAGAGGCTGGGGTTGGAGAGCAATTGCCGCAAATCCACATGAGGTGCTGGAAGATTGTGACGAAGCGTAGTGGTCAAAGACTGCCAAGAGTGGAGGTGGAGGAGATGGGGCCTAGACTAGATCTCGGAGTGGGGAGGACTAAGGAGGCTGATGAGAGGGTGTGGAAGGACGCGATGAAAAAAGCGAAAGGGCTTGAGGTATGTGACATATTACCTGTTTGTGCACTCTCTTGAATTGCTTTTTAATCATGTCTTGTATGTGTGCAGGCGAGACAGAAGAAGAACGTCGAGACGGATATCATGGGCGACAAAATTGGCAGAGTACACCTGGGCAAGCAAGCTTTGGGCGAGCTGCAGACTAGGAAAATGAAGGGATTAAAGAGAGGAAGAGATACAAACGCCGAGAGTGTTGTCGAAGACGATGAAATCTCGGTGATGAGTGAGGGCGAAGCGGAGGCGTCAGATATAGCTGAACCCAAGAAGCCAAGACTTGAGTAAGACAGAGTGCTCTTCACTTGAGGGATGATGTATCATTTTTCGCCAGGCGTTTGGGGCGTTGGGAGTAGTGGAAGTCTCAGGTCAGGTTTGCGATCTCAAATACCTAATGGATACCCGATGGGCTACGGAAGCGTCTGAAATTGGATCTAATTTGAAGGTGCGCCAGAACTTGAAAGTTTGAATGCAAATAAAGAGCCAAATTTCAATCCCAATGCTCAGCGCTTTATCATTCTGAACGCAAAAATCATTAATGGTACCAAAGTGGTAGCCCGAGTCGATGCACCGTCGATTAGAGTAGGCGACACTCCAATAATCCTCGAGGTTCGCTTCGTCATTCAATCGTAAGCCGTAGCAAATTTTGTCTGAACGAGTAGCTTTGGGGTCGAGTCAAGTTGAGCATCCGTTTGATGGGACATATTTTGGCTCGCTATAGTAGAAGAACATCCTGTGTGATCATGTCGGCAAGGCTTGAATTGATATTCAAGACCATATTTACAGCGGTCCTCATTTTCTGTTTCCAAGGCCTCAAGCAGTTGTTTGTACGATCCACTTATTGTCTAATCTAAATATTGAATGACCTAAATAGGATTTCTAGACTGTACCTGAACAGCTCACATAACCCAAGGAGGATATACAGAAAATTTCTGGTCCATTGTTGTAGGTGGAATTACTTCTTAGGGCCCATTTAATCGTTAAGATGAATGGAGATGAGTGAAAGCACGGTCCTTCAGTGCTTCGCGGAATCGGTCCAAGCAACAGATCAACGTTTTGACTTGCAATTATAGCGGCTGTCTATCTATTCTTACACTTTTTACGTAGAGCAACGAACTCAATTACCATTTTATTGTTCTGTGACAGATTCTCTAACCTATAATACCCTCACTTTTCTCTGACTTACTGGAATCCGAACTTCTTCGATTCTGCACAATCCGCTAAGAGATCGTCAACTAAGAAGAGCTTGTACTAACGGAAGGTGACTTACCATGAGGTTGCGTAGCAATACCACAATTGTTACTTTTCCTATTGCAGGCACATATATCGAGGCCTTTTCCTTAACATCTGGACCGAAGTTCTTCGCAGCAGTCCACAATTTAGCGCTATGGTTTGGAACGCAGTGGAGGAAAGACTACCGACCTTTTCAGTTGAGAAGTTTATACATACGGCACCCTCCCTCAGCAAGTCGGTAGGAAATTTGAACGACTCTCCAGGGACGCCGCTGATAACCACATCACTGAATGGAACGCAGTCTTTCAAGCTCCATCCTTCTTTTTCGACTACTTCGTGTCTGCTTTTCTTGATGCCTTCCCCTCGCGTGAATTGCTGAACTCCGGTGACATCAACACTGTAGACACACGCCCCGTCGTTTGCCAGCAGAGCAGCCAAGGGCCTGCCTACCACCTCAGAACGGTTGACAATCGTTATAGAGTGCCCAAATAGCCGGTTGCCATAGGGTAGAATAGTATTATAGACTCTTAGATATTCTAGTATCTTGATAATCGCAAGTGGGGTGCATGGCAAGATGCTTTTCTGCAATTTTTGATTATCAAGGAAGCGAATATTCTGATACATGTTGAAGATGTACCGATGACTCAGACCCTCAACATCTTTGCTCACGTCCATTATCTGCTGCAGATACTGGTCCTGACCATTGTTGAAGACTGGATAATAGACGATGATTCCATCGATAGAAGTATCTTGATTGGCTGCCAAAAGGTGCCCTTCCATTTCTTCACGGTAAACTTCCCGTAAATCAAAGTCGAAGCCACTAGCCCAGTGTTAGGAGAATTGCATATAGGAAACAGTTGTCGTAGACGTGCTATCTTAGTAGAGATAACACGGACACTCTCACTTTTCTTTGCACGTCCTCTCGGTCCAATTGGCATACAGCCGCGCAGCTGGATCTGCATTGGCGAGGAATCCGACAAGCTTTGGAGCCTTCACAAGCTTCGCTAGACCTTCGGCTACTTCGTTCAAGAGACTTTTTGCAATTGTACCTGCGAGCACCACTTTACACGATGCCAGCCCATTGGTGGCGCCGGCCATAATCGTTAGGATCTTTCTAAGATCTTGTTACTACGTAGCAAGTGGGAAAGGTTTGACGAGACGCAGGCTCTCAAAGAATAGTCGAAACGCGGCGTGTGTGGGAGAGGCGCCTGCGGATATCCTAGGGCTGAGATATTTAAGCGAAGTCTTGCCGTCTTCCACTTCCATCCACAGTTGCTCTGATTGAGGTTAAGGTACACAGTCAAGACACAGCATGTCTGACGTTCAAGACTACTTGCTGAAAGCCGGCAATGATAATGCGGCTGCTGCAGCCGTGGTTCAAAGCACTGCACATAGTAAACGACCTGTTTGATACAAGTTGTAAATCCAAGCTTACCTGCTTTGTAGAACTTGAATCGAAGCAGACAACACTGATCGATATTGTGCAATCGCTTGGCGAATACATAAATAATGAAGACTCTATTATCCGGTCAAAAGCAGTGACGTATCTTTCCCAAGTTATTGAAAAACTACCTCCAGCAGTCCTTACACGGCAGCAAGTTCAAGTACTTTGCCAATTTTTATGTGACCGCATCGAGGATGGAGGTGCCATCATGGCACTTGAGAAACTGCAGAGTTTGGCGCGATTTAACAAAGAGATGGCCGCAATGACGTTTAGAGCGTGAGTAAGTGAATCTGGTTATTTCAGTCCCGCTCAGATAAGCAAGGGCGCAGACTACTTCGACCTCACAAAGCGGAAACAATATGACATCTTCTAGCTTACTAGAACTCTCATTGCTCTCTCTAGACTTACAACTAATCATATCTTAGTATGCTGCAACATTTTCAAGACCTGCAGCTCCGCCCACAAGCACAGAGGCTACAGATACTTGAGCTTCTGAATGACTTAATGTCGCATCACCGTCCCGCTTTAGAAGACATGGGTGATGAGTCAATTATTGGCATCACAGATCTTGTCAGTGGGGAGAAGGACCCACGAAATCTTATGATCGTTTTCTCTGTCCTAAAAGTTGTCATGATTGAGTGGGACATTGCTGCTCACGCTGAGGTACAAAGTTTCCCTGATAAGCTCCTATTCAAAATTCCTAATGTCCGATAGACGCTTTTTGATGCAGTGTACCGTTACTTCCCTATCACGTTTCGCCCACCTCCAAATGACCCATACGGGATCACTGCACAAGATCTGAAGGGACGACTCCGAGAATGCGTTGCAACCTCAAATCACTTTGCACCCTTTGCTTTTCCCCAACTTATCGATAAACTCGACTCAACATCACCGAATGTAAAGGTGGGTTTACGCTCATGCAGCTTGTATTGCTCAAATTGACTATTTCTAGAAAGATGTTCTTGTTACCATTAGTGCCTGCGCGTCCTCTTACGGCGTCTCGACCATGTCGAGTTACGCCATCACACTTTGGGATTCATTGAAGTATGAGATCTTTAACGTTCAGGAAGAAGATTTGGCGGAAGAGGCGCTTATTGCATTACGAGCTATAGCAGCGAAGCTCAGCCAAGGACTCACTTCTCCCGACCCAAAAACGGCTTTGGCCCGCTACCTTTGGCCCATCACGAAAGAATGCAACGAGCAGCTCCAAGAGCCACAGCACAAGCAAGCGAAGCCTGCCGGCCAAATTCTTAGCTCTCTCGCAAGCGCATCTACTATTGCCTTATTCTTGATAGTAAAGGCTATTGTGCCACCCTTACTAACATTAATCCAAGATGCTGATAGCATTGCAAATCAAAGGGCCCTACTCGAAGTGCTAGTACAGCTTTTTGACTCTGCAATCACTATATCTGATATTCATGGTGCCGGAGTTCCAGCTGCAGAGATTAGTAACCCATTGGATCCGTTCAAAGACCGCCTCTTTGAGCTCTCTAGTCAAGCTTTGATGAGCACAGCACATGAAGAAGTGTCTTTTCGTGTTATGGCACTGAGGACTCTACTTCGTTTGTGTACACTTCCCCGATATCTACAGGACAACGAAATTGGGATGTTTGTTCAATACCTTAATGAGATCATTTTGCTAGAGAATCTCGATGGGCGGGACGATCTCAAAAAGGAAGCAATTAAGGCTTTGGCAAACATATCCAGCATCAAGCCTCATCTAGTTAGGGACATCACCTTCCCGGCATTTATGGCCAAGTTGCCCGATTCCAACCCTGCCGATAAGAGAGACTACATTATCACATTGGAGGGCTTAGCACTGTTAAGCACCGAAAAATCCATTATCGATACAATAATCCGAAGGCTTCTCAATAAGCTGGACACAGTACTTCAACATGAAGGGTCGTGTGCATATCCACAAGCTATCATATCTTCGTTCATCTACATCCTCAATGAACGAGATCTCACTCAGGACCCGAACCTGAGTACTTACAATGAGAAAATCGTTGTTGGTCTTGTGAGCCGAGCAGCGCTGGCTTGCGCTGGCCATCAACAAACGCCTGCCTTGACAGACCAATCAATGCTGGAGACACTTGGCCGCTTGACAACCAAGATTATTCGGGCATTGGACGAGCATAAGCAAAGATCTGTTGGGCTTCAGATCTACTCCTTGTTCACGGACGAGCCCCAATTCGTCCCTGTCCCGTACAGAAATGATGCAACTAAAGCTCAGAGGTCGACAATGATCCTCTCCACTTCCCTGATGGCAGGCGTTGGGAAAGGGGTAAGTTTGAATCCAAAGTAACGTTAGTCGGCTCTGCTAATGCAGGCAAGATTCCATTGCCGTACACCGATACAGAAACAGGCACTCAAAGCTTGCTTGCAGAGCTCATTCGACTCGCTCTCGCTGAAAGCAATTCTGCGATAAGATTAAGCATCTTACGGCAGCTCGCTTTAATCGTCAACAAATTCGTACAGCCAGATGACGTCGTCCTCTCTACCGGTAATCTGTGGAAATCTTCCATTGGCTTGCTAGAGATGGAACAGTTCTCGGAAAGTGCAATACATGTAGTTTTCTGGATAGCCAAGGGACTAATCCTCCGACTCGCAAACACCACTGAAGTACTCGAACACCTCCTGAGCCTCCTCGCAAATCCCACATGTGCTCTCTCAAGTGCCCGCGGTTTCAATCTGCTTCTCGCCCCAGACGAAATCCTCTCCAAAGAAAACGGCGCCACCATTCGCCTACTTGCCAGACAAAAAGTCTTCAATATCTGCGCTCCGCGTATAGTCAAAAATTTCCGACAAGCAGAGACATCGCTGAAGCCCAACTACCTAATAGCTTTATCGGGGATTCTCAAATACACGCCTACAGAGGTGCTTATGCCAGAGATTGAGACACTTCTTCCCCTACTTTTGCAGAGTTTGGATCTGCAGGATCCCGATGTGCAAGCGGCGACTATGGAGAATCTGATGACTGTGAGCCAGGAAAACCCAAAGGCGGTGGAGGGACATATTTCAAGTTTAACTAGCCGCTTGCTCAAGGCTGCTGCGGAGACAAAGGGTAATGTTCCGGTATGTACGCGCAATATTGCATAACAAGAACCTGGTCCAAGTGCTAACAACGACACCAGCGGGTACGCTACAACGCACTTCGCTGCCTACGGATCTTTCCTGGAAAAACCAAGGACAGTGCTCTTCTGCCGTATAAGAGAGGGGTAACGAGAGGTTTGATGGCGGTGCTCGATGACCCAAAGAGGCATGTCAGGAAGGAAGCGGTCGAGTGCCGCTCTGCGTGGTTGAATATGGATGAACCTGAGGACGACTAATGGTATATTCGACATGTGTAGTGTAAGTAGCTTACGTCTCCTCGACATGAAGTCTGTTAGTATAGATTCAGGGTCCTAATATTGATAGACCCGGTTTTCCTACATGTACAATCCTCCCACCCGCGGTAGCATTAAAGGGGAAAATAAGAGCCAGGGGTGGAGGGCAACGAGGTCGTGGGTGTCGAAATGTTCATTTCCTCACAGAGCAGACAAAACATATATGCGGCTTTGAAAGGAGCATTGAAAGTGACAAAACAAAACGATGCATTTGATGAAGTAAGACTGTAGTCAAAACGCTGCAACAATTTGGTTTATAGTCTAATTCAGCGCTCGATATTTTCCACAAGAGGCTACAGCTGAGATTTATATGTACTCATGGATATGGTTATTTAATCTTGATACCGGTATCGAAGGAGGGTGCATGAGGCAGAGTGAGGGTTGTACATGTAGGAGAAGGGGGTGAACTAATATCGGGACTTTAAAAGTAAGTTCGAGCATCTATAAGTCTTCTGGCCGAATTCCGTAACGTTACGTAATAAATCGTGGAGTCATTCAATGGTTCGTATCCCGTTTTATTATGTAACAATATCGTCACTCTTCCATAATTTGTGATATTTTAAGCCGCCGCAGGTTGCGCCTGCGCCTCGGGCGCCGCCATCCCTCCCTTTCCCTTCGGTGCAGCAGCGAAGTCATCGAAGAATGCAGCGTCGTTCTCCAACTCCTCTTTCACCTAGAGAATCAATATTATTAGCATAGATCCAATCATTGAACCCCCACCATCATCAAGCAAAGAAAAACTCACAATATCTAACCCCCCAACTAACTCCCCCTTCAAATACAGCTGCGGGAACGTTGGCCACTCGCTGTAGACCTTCAATCCTTGCCTCACCTCCTCATCCGCCAGGATATTGAAGAACCCATACCGCACTCCCTGCTCTCGTAACAAGCCGACAAGCTGCCGACTGAAGCCGCATTGTGGCGCACTGGGTGTGCCTTTCATAAACAGCATCACTGGCGCGGCTTTCACTAACTCAGAGATACGCTTGTCAAGTTCCTCTTTCTGCCCTTGGGTTGACGACATCTCTGGTGCGGTGGCCGGATCGTTCGAGCCAGGCGTATAACCGCTGAGATCTTTTGTCGCCTCCCCAGAGCCAGTTCCATTCGTTTGCTCTTCATTCCTCCGTTTGGCATCCAGCGCTGGCGGTAATACTTTCGATGTATTCCCACCCTTGCCCGCCCACCGCTCCACCGCCTCCCTCACTTTGCCGGCATCACTCCCGCTGACGTTCTCCAATACCTTTCCGTCCCTCTGCAGCACTAGGAACGGCACTGCCGTCACTTCATAAGATTCTGAGACATCGGGTAGTTGCTCGGCATCCAAAGAGAGGAATGAGACGATAGGGCGTTGTTGCGGAGGGTAAGAGGAGGCGAGGGTGCGGAGGATGAGGGACATTTGGGTGCAAGGGGCGGCCCAGGGTGTGTGGAAAGAGATACAGATAAGGGTGGTGGGTGATAGGGAGGAGATGGTAGTATGGAATTGGGGAACGGTCGTAATTTCAGTAACTTCGGACATGGTGATAGTGGTGGCGTTAACAGGAGGATGTAAAGGTAGGCCGGAAACTATGTGAGAAGAATTGGGAGCAATCGGTAACGCACAATCGGTCGTCAAATTCTGGACTTGAAGATCTTGGACTTTTTGCTGCTGTAGGTGTTTTGTCTGTGATACGATTGAAAAGCAAAGTGTGAGGGTTTGCAAAGTTCGGAGATAAGCACGTGATAAGGTACTGAACGATGATGCCATGCGCCTGTCGCCTATCTAACGCGGCTCTAGAGAAGCGCTCGGTTAGCCAATTAGGATAAATTAGAGTTGGAAGTTAATCTTAAGTATTCAATTCTGGCTGCTACAATTAATAGTGTTTAAAGTGAATATCTCCTCTATCACCTATATACTCTATAAGATGGAGTAATCTTGAGAACGACGGACAATATGCTGAGTAAAGACGTGAGAAGGTGGTATATTGTAGGTGCGCTCTAAAAGTGACCAGATCTATCAATATAGACAACGTATAAAATTGTAAAGCCAAGGATCATGTGCACTACTTTTAACTTTTGGAGCATCCACCTGCTTCGATACCCACATTCACGGTATGAAGTGTCCGAATTCTGCATTCAATACAATCATGCGACTCTGGAAGGTATCTTCGTCAATGTACGCCCCTCTAAGCCATCTTTCGCCCTCTTCGCCATCGAACGCCTTCCGAGCGTGTACTATTCTGCGGTTGTCGAATATCACACATGTTCCTGGTGCCATTTTGGTCTCGAATACTGCACCGTCATCTTCTATTAGGCCCTTGAAAACCTTGGCAGCTTCCATGTAAGCCCAGAGATAAGAAGAATATCGTTCCTCTGTGGGGATTGGTGGGCCGATGCCCCGTATGAAGGGTGCCTGAAAGGGTGGGCTCCAGTTCACGGCTTTGACATGAGGTATACTCGTCTGAGAGTTGGCCATTAAATCCTTACGCGATTCTTTAGACCCTCGAATATATTCAACTGTTTTCCGAGTCCGCTGAAACCGTTGGCCATCATTTCTGTAATGATACGTGACGTCGAAGTTTGCAAGGGATTCTACTAAGGCTAATTCCATTCTCTCAATGGCGTTAAAGGTGTCACTGAACAAGCTTTGACCGCCAGCCATGCTGGCTTTCATGCAATGTAGTATTTGTAGCTTCGGTGGAGTTTCGCAATAGAGTAGATCCTGTTCCAACGGTTGTGGTTAAAGCTGGCTAAAGTTAATTGACTAAGATAGAGCACCTGCTCACCATATGAAAACCTAAATGTGATGAAGTGTATGCAACATTCTTTGCAGACGGGACAGATCGGACATCCCAAGTTGAACCGTAAAAACTATTGCGTATTGGACCAATGCGGTTTGCAATCATTTCTATGGATCCAGGATCAGACGGAACAGAGGAGAGAAAGAGCAAGCCGTAATGCTGCAAATGACCAAGAGCTCGATGCAGCGTAGCTGGCGACGACATGTATGAGGCATAATCAACAGGGTCACTGTTCTGTGTAATGAAATCTCGGTTCCATATTCTCCGCGGCAGAACTTCTTGCGTAGTTGTCAAACAGGATCCAAGCCCAGGATTCCACAAGAAAAAGGTTGGGGGGTAAACGCTCGTGTGATCTTCGTATCCGGGGATGTCATTTTTCCATATTACATGAAGACTTCCATCTGACTGAATTTCTGATTGTGTGACTTTCAGCGTGAATGGTATGCTAGCGGTATCGAAGAGTTTTTGACTTGTGGATGGATCAACACAGCGAGCACAGGGACAAGAGTCTCTTAAAAAGATCTCATTGAACGCGTATGTTCTGCCTTTATTACTGATTATGACCTGTTGAGGAGTTGGACGCAGTTTCCGAAATTTATTGAACGCTGGGAGACCCCGGGAGGTCTGAGTATGGAGTAGTTGGTGTCTCGGTCTGATGATTTGTAATCTGCGGAGACATGAGGTTGTCCGGGAAGCCATTGTTGATCTTGACTAGGGCCTGGAGACTGGCCTAGAATACCATGGGGTTGGTGAGGGAGAGAAGTCATGGAAGGCATGTCTCGGTAGTACTAGTATTCGAGGAGCAAAGGGGTTGATTCTTCGGCAAACCTTCCGCGTTTCCGACAGGCGCCCGATGGGCCTCTAGTGGTTTATAACAACTACAACTTTTGCGAATTGTTGCAACTGAATCCTAAATACCATGAGCAACTGGGGGGGATGTTAGGTGAATGTCTGGAGGTGGGGAGCATCTCAAAGATGAGGTCTGGTTCCGTGAGAGTTCTTCTCAGGTCTCAATACCAATATATGATGTAGGGTTCGAAACAGCAGGTAATGATTGCAGGAGCTGTTGCCGGGCTCGTGTCAAGGTACGCATCCTCCAGAGGAAACAACATTGTTTAAAAGGCTCACTGGCATGAAGATTTTGCATAGCTCCTCTGGACGTGCTGAAGATACGAATGCAACTTCAAATTTACTCTCTATCAGACCCTGTCTTTCGAAAAACCAGTAGAGCGGATAGGGGCACTACAGGCACATTCAAGTCTATCCTCCGCAATGAAGGCATTAAGGTATGTTATTAAGACTTAACTGAGCAACGTTTATTGATACTGTGTCTCACTCAGGCCTTCTGGAAAGGCAATGTTCCTGCCGAGCTGCTTTACGTAGCCTACGGCTCCATTCAGTTCTCCGCCTACCGACTGATCAGCCAGTCATTAGAGCCATGCTCTCTCCCAGCGCTTGCCGAATCCTTCATCTCTGGCGCTCTCTCAGGCGCAGCCGCAACAACCCTAACCTACCCATTGGATCTCCTACGCACGCGATTCGCCGCTCAGGGCACAGATAAAGTGTATACAAGTTTGCGAAGTAGTCTCCGTGATATTGTTCGGGAGGAGGGTGTGAAAGGCTTCTTTCAGGGAATGGGAGCCGGGGTGGGGCAGATCTTGCCCTACATGGGACTTTTCTTCAGTGCTTATGAGACGCTTCGTCCGCCGCTGGCGAGTCTCTCCCTTCCATTCGGCTCTGGCGATGCCACTGCTGGTGTGCTTGCAGGTGTGTGTGCAAAAACTGGAGTCTTCCCACTGGATCTGATTCGGAAACGGCTGCAGGTACAGGGGCCAAGAAGGGCGTCGTTTGCTGGGGGCAAGGTTCCAATATATGGGAAAGGCGTCTGGGTCACAGGGAAAGCCATTGCCGTCAAAGAGGGCTGGAAAGGCTTGTATAGAGGATTAGGCATTGGTTTGGTGAAGTCGGCACCGGCGAGTGCAATCACGATGTGGACTTTCGAGAGATCCCTGAAAGTTATGAAGGAATGGGAGAGTTCACACTAGATTACTGTATAAGAGCGATATCACAAAAGTCTTAATACTCGCCAAACTCTATGACAAAGGAGACGCGCATATTGCCTTTCGTGGATAATCATTAATGTACGGCCCGGAGAGTCTAAGTATCCTTAGATTGAGTTTATCTTTGGCTTCAATACGTGGTCTGTAGAGCTCAGGCCTTGCTGCCTTGCGCCCTATGGATACGACAGTGTAGAAGATAAATCCCGTAAACCCATGGACCGTTTCCTCGAGCGACATAGATTGCGACTCCGACCAATATCGTCTCTGGCATCAGGCACGGCAGTGCTCGGTGCAGCTCGTGTGACTGAAGAAATGGTCCTCCGTAACTCCAAGCGCCTTGTTATGAGTTTTGATCCGTGTTTGTAACCCAGTATCTAATATTGCTACGTACCGTTTAGCTGAAGCATAGTCAATATATGACATCGAAATATGGTAAAAAGTTCAACAACGCGTTACCGCAGCTTGCTTCCCCCAGAATCAAGTCTTACTATTAGTCGTCCTTCTACTTGATGATCACCGCTCTTCTGAGGAAGATCGTGTACACTGCGTTCAGTTTGATGTGTTTCACGGTGACCAGGCCGCCAACTTCTCAGGACTTCTGTGTTATTTCTTCGAATTTGGCCTTTATAGTCTTCAAGGCAGACTGCTTCGCCGCCGTGGAATGGGTAGACACTGGATCAAGACTACTCTATTCGTCTACTCTGAAGTACAACCCGAAGTCATATGAGGGTACCACGATAATGGATCGGCCTCCTTGGTTACCGATCACGTTAGATGTTTTAGCAGCATTCTCAACCGTCTGGTGGCAGGCTGGTCTTCAGGAATATATTCTTTTGCGGCTTTAGCCTCTTCACTGGCTTCCTGCACCAAGAGTAGCATATCTCCCCAGACCTCGTCTTGATACTTGTTCAACATATCTAGCCAAGGTTGAAGGTCACCATGACGTAATTGCAACTGGCTTTTGTCATACATGTAGCCTTCCGATAAATCCGATGTCGCAGCGGATAGATTGGCAGGTCGGGCTGTACTGAAATCATTTTGGGGGCCCTTGAAATCAGGCAACAAGTCCAATGGATTAATTGCCGACACCTGATTGAATGGCGTAGCTGCCTGCCCATCCACTTCTAGGATCTTTGGTTGAACATTGGAATTGTTTTCCATCTCAAAAATCGAAGAGTCGATTGGGTCCTCATCTTTACAGAGATTTGGATCTGACAGCAAAGCTACGACGGCGGCGCCATCGGTGTCGCTATCAGTAAGCCCTGTGGTCTTTGATGCAGTGTGGCCAGAAATATCATGTCGAAGAGCCTTACCCGATGGAACGCTATTCCTGGATAAATGAGAGCGCAATACCGGTTTCTCCTCAATGTCTCTGACATCCCCCCCTATCTCTGGCCATTGAGGTGTTTCGGAAAGATTAAGCCCGGAGTTTTGGGACATGAAATCCTCAAAACGAGTTTTATCAACGGTATCATTACTCTTCTCGTGCCTGGGCTGCGAACGAAAAGATTCCCACTCAGTTGATTCCCTCGTAGAGTCTGGAGAATTATGAACCGATGAAGGTTGTGCATCTGCGGATATTGATGAGAGCGTAGTTTGCGAAGGACCAGCCGAGCTCGACCCTGAGCCTCCTTTACTTGCATTTGCGGTAGAGGAAGCCAAGCTCCCAGTAATAGAGCTTGCGGAAGGGTTCAGAATAGACTCGCGTACTAAGCCAGAAGCAGACGCTTGGATACGTCCAGCTACTGATCCTGCAGACCCTTGCTGTGCTCCGGGTGTAACGTCAGCTTGAGAAGCAGCCGATCTGGAGGTGTCCTTGCTTTGCTGTGGGCTCATCTTAACCAAGCTATAGCTGATACACTTCCAATAGTATCACGAGGCTTGAAAAGAACTACTGAGGTAGAAAGTGGCGCGCTAGATAACGGGGATTATAGTCGCAGTGATGATATGAAAAATGAGAAAATTGACAACGATCAGGGTGTAACAGTGATCCTGATGAGATTCTCTCAGGTGCAGATATGATCCGAGATAGCAGGACCAACGGTTGCATGGGTTATCTCCAGGACCAAATATTGAAGATATCCAGACCCCTTTTGGCTATGCTCAATAGCAATTTTCATTTCGGAGTAAGCGTGACTGTAAATTTTCGGAGCGTAGTTGTATTCGGCTGTCTTGTGGCTTTAATGAACGGTCCTTCGAGGTTGGTCGATTGATGAGATGGTGAAATAGCAGGTGGTGGAGGAATCGAATGGGGATTAACGTGTTCTGGTGACGCAGTTTTGGCGGCTCTGCAAGGCCGGCTAAGGCACAACCTGGTCTTGGCATCTTCGTTACAACTAGAACACTAATCTAGACCCCAGTATCTGCTTGCAACCTCGTCATACACACAATTAACACGAACATCGCTTGGGGGCATGTCAGACTGCACGACAGAGCGTCGTTATTGTGTAGGAAGCTTGACGCGGAAGAGCAAGGCTTAACGCTACAACGACAAACGCGCCGAAGCTATCAAAGGTCTCCCCACGCCATCCATTTCGTCGGCAACGGCTATTAGGACACTTATTAAGAGCTGGCGTAGGAAGAGTTATAGTGGTAGCTGGGAGACATTGGGTCAAGCAATCAAGAAGATCTGAGAAAGGTCTCCACAGCTACTGTTGTGTTTCAGACATCCTCTGAAGGGTTCTGCAGCTACTGAGGAGGTTCTGGGAAAATGGTGGCCGAAGAGCCTGGCTCTCCTACGTGGAAGTTTACACAGTAAGTGTTTCTTCATTCACCATGTATTGATATGTGAAGCATGGTCGCAAAAGGCCGGTGTTGTTCCGGCACGTTGTTCCTTCAATTCCGACGCTCCCCCAATATAGTGCTCCTTCTTTCTACGCCCTTTCTCACACACAAGCATGGATGAGCTGGCCAATAAAGAGGCCTGGGATTCGGAGTTGGGCCACTGGCTAAAATCTAAATCCAGATGTTTTGGAGACAAAGGAGACGTTGAGGATATCACAGAAGGTCAGTGAACATCAGACGAGATGCGGATTTTCATAACCGTGCGCATCCACTGACAAACTCCTGCGATCACAGCGGATATAATTTCCACAGTAGAATTTGACCATACAGGTAATTACCTGGCGACAGGCGACAAAGGAGGAAGGGTTGTACTATTCGAGAGAAACGAAACAGTGAGTAGCATGTCTCAACTAGGCGAAGCTACTTCCATGATATAATATGGCTCTGCTCTCTATGTCCTCTGCAAGTTTGACGCTCAATAGAAAAAAACCTGCGAATACAAGTTCCACACCGAGTTCCAATCCCATGAACCCGAATTTGACTACCTCAAGTCGTTGGAGATAGAAGAGAAGATCAATAAGATCAAGTGGTGTCGAAGGCAGAATGCGTCTCACTATTTACTCTCCACAAACGACAAGACGATAAAACTATGGAAAGTCTTTGAGAAGTCGCTGAAAGTGGTGGCGGAGAACAACCTCTCCCATGATCTCACGCCAGGAGGCGCGGTTGGCGGCGGCGGCGGTCCTCCACGACCGAACCCCAACGTCTCTTTTCGGAATGCCGCGTCTCTTAAGCTTCCTCGCCTGACCCATCATGATACTGTTGTTGCCGCCGTGCCCCGTCGTACATACGCAAACGCCCACGCTTATCACATAAACAGCATTTCCGTCAACAGTGATGGAGAGACCTTTATTAGCAGTGATGATCTACGCATAAACCTATGGAATCTTAATATACAAGACCAGAGCTTCAACATCGTTGACATCAAACCCGCAAACATGGAAGAACTGACTGAGGTGATCACCGCCGCAGAATTTCACCCGCAGAGCTGTAATTGGTTTATGTATGCGAGTTCGAAAGGCACCATTAAGCTTGCAGATATGAGAGAGAGTGCTCTGTGCGATCACCATGCCAAACGTAAGTTTTCCTACTTTGCTCATGCTGTTAAATGTTAACGTGCTATGCTTCAGAGTTTGAGCAAGAAGAAGACCCTTCGTCTCGTTCGTTCTTCTCCGAGATCATTTCCTCGATCTCTGACGTGCGATTTTCACACGACGGCCGATATATCCTCTCTCGCGACTACCTAACAGTCAAGATATGGGATGTCAACATGGAACGCACGCCTGTGAAGACTATTCCTATCCATGAGCATCTGAGACCACGGCTCTGTGATACGTATGAGAATGATAGCATCTTCGACAAATTCGAAGTCGTGTTTTCTGGTGATGCCAAGAATGTCATGACTGGTAGTTACAACAATAACTTCATGATTTACCCTTCGGATCCAGACAAGGAGATGGAAGTTGTCCTGCAAGCCGATAAGTCAGCTTTCAAGGCCAAGAAGGTTGGCGTTCCAACACCGATTAATTCCGGGACAAGTCCTACCAACGGACCGGCCAGCAAGAAGGGTAACTCGAGGGCAGGAAGTCCAGCTTCAGGGGCCGGAGCTCAAGGCGGGAGAATGAGAAAGGAGACCGACGCGGATCAGATAGATTTCAACAAGAAGATTTTGCATATGAGCTGGCATCCATTCGAGGACAGCATAGCGATCGCGGCGACGAACAATGTATGTTTTTCTCTTGCTCTCTTTTAACGAGCCGAATACTAACACCACGGACTGCAGCTCTTTGTTTTTTCGGCATTGTAAGCAACACTGCTTTCGATTCTGTTCGATCTGCTATTATGTGCTTGCGGTGAAGTTTTCAACCTTGCATGCAATGCCGACATCCTTTTGCGGATGATCCGCTGAACATCGATATGATAGGCACGAACAGTCTCAGGACTAAGAATCGAGCCTCGGTTATGAAATGGAACGAGTGCAGCCGGGAAACGACGATGAAGAGACGAGACTCCAAGACTCTTATTAACGCGTCTTACGAGCTCATAGTTGAACGATGGGTAGTGGGTGAAGATGGCGGATGGGCATAGTCTGGCGTAGCGTGGGTAGACTCAGACAAACCGTAGATGATTACAAGGTCCTCTGTTGCCATGCTCTACATACGATCACTCTCCATGCTGTGAATATGGACTGAAGTGCATTAACCCATTGATGTTGTTTTAAGACGACGGCAGCCCTATCAGGGCTAACCGGGAGATCTTCCGTCCGAAACCCTGGAAGCCCTGAGTAGATCTACAGTATCAGATCAGATCAGCTGGATTTGTTAGAAGTGCATCGAACGTTGTAACAACCTCCAAGGAGTGAGACGATGTAAAGACAACTCGAAAGCCCCCATTGTCGTTTCATATATCGCTACAACCGCACCATCATGGCTTCCGCGAATGGTCCACGCCGGCGACAAGCTGCTGTGAGCCCGTCGCCAAAAAGCCCGCCGCCCTCGGGAGTCAAGCAGATCAATGCAGCTCCTTCGCTGGAGAAGGCTGAGCCCGACTACGACACCGATGGTCGCTATTCGTGGGCCAGAGCAATTGCCGCCATAGGGGTCATGATACAGGCGATGCTGCCTGCCATGCTGAGCTGGGCATTGACCATGGGTTTGATTTTTGGAGGCTGTTGCTCGAATGCTAGTTTCTCGATCTCTTGACTCGATCATTACGACGCTGATAGACCGTGCCCTAGGTCTTTGCTTTAGAGATGATCGTAAAGTGAGTCATGGAAGCACGTCCTCGGCTTCCTTGATCTTGCTGACAATGTGTACGCAGAGAAGAGCCTCAGAGTGGTACACTACAACCAGCTCTTGTTGGACAGTCCATACGATGCAACTAACACCCCCAGGCCTCCTCATAACCTTCATCCAATTCCTCCTTACCGCCCTCTTCACTTTTCCCGCCCACTTCTCCGCCGCCCACCCCCCCTTCTTCCTCAAACCCCGCGCCATTCCCCTCGCGCGCTGGCTCCCTAACATCATCCTCTTCTTCACTGTCAACCTCCTCAACAATTTCGCTTTCAGCTACGCTATCTCTGTGCCTGTGCACATCATCCTGCGTAGTGGTGGGAGCGTCACCACCATGCTCGTGGGGTTTATCTGGGGGAAAAGGTATACGAGGATGCAGGTGTTTAGTGTGGGGTTGCTTACACTGGGGATTATTGTGGCTGCAATGGCGGATGCCCGGTCGAAGGTACCATCAGATTATCCCCGTCACTAGACGTCAACAATCGCAAAAGTCTTTCTCACCACTAATACAGGGCAAAAATACTTCTTCCACATCCTCGACCTCTACCCCGTCCTTCCTCGCCGCCTTTCTCATTCTTCTTTTGGCCCAAATCCTCTCCGCCATAATGGGCCTCTACACCCAACTCACCTACGCAGCCTACGGCACTTACTGGCACGAAAACCTCTTCTACAGCCACTTTCTCTCGTTGCCGCTCTTTCTGCCTTTCTTCCCCTCTTTAGCTGGCCAACTCGGACAGTTACTTGACTCTGCGCCCATACAACTGTCACCTTCCTATAGCCAACTATCGCTCAGCACATCATCAAACAAAACTTCTACCCGCCCCCAACTCCCCCCCATACTCCTCAAACCCCTCCTCCCCCTCCCCTTTCCTGGGATACCAAAACATATCATCACCCTGACCCTCAACGCCCTAACCCAATACGCCTGCATAAGGGGGGTAAATCTGCTTGGGGCAAGGACGTCCGCACTCGGCGTCACCATCGTCTTGAACGTGCGGAAACTTGTCAGTCTCTTTGCGAGTATATGGTTATTTGGCAACCATCTACCGCCGGGCGTGGTGGCCGGGTCGGTAGTAGTATTTGGCAGCGCTGGAGTTTGGGCTTGGGAGGGGCAGAGGATCGGGAAGACTACTAGAACTAGGAAAATGTAGCATTACAGCTCATCTGGCTAAACTGATAAGAGCCTGAAAATAATTTTCGTGTCTTTTATTTTTTGTTCTTTGGATGATCATAATCCATGACTAGAAATCGGTCAAAGTACTGACAAAGCGATGACAAATGGAGAACTTCTATATTGATCATTCGACGGACGGTGACAAGAACAGACTTCCAACTGGCAAAGGACATAAGGCCGTGAGAGTAAGAAGACATCAAGACCTGACGCACGTTGCGGATAGGGCACAAGAACGCAGGAAGGAGGAAATCCTACTGAAATATCACAGCACATGGGAAAAGGTAATGAGCCTCATGGACACCTCGCAACGGCGTCTTTGTCACTACAGAGCCTAATTAATCCTATGTTCGAGAAATGCACATGTACGGACGTCCTGAGAGTCGAAATTAACCGCTCCAGATCTCCAAAAAAAACCGTCGATACATACCGGAGACATGCTATTCAAGAGCTATCAACTGCCCCTTCTTCCGCATATCAACTACATCAAGCAGGACAAAAAGGGGGTGAGTCGAATCCTGGCGACAATACACAGACTCTGTAGCGGCGGCCTCGGTAACAAGTGGTTTTGGCCTACTGCAAGCCCACAGCAAGCCGAGACCTATAAATACCGCCTCATCTGTCCCCCCTTCCACTTTGCCACCTCGTTCCCTTCTCTCCCTCCCCGTCTCTCCTCCCCTCTCCCTTCCCCTTCGATTAACCCCTATAAAACCTCCCCAACAATTCTCGCTGCCTCCCTGTACGTAGCCAACAGTTTCTCACACTTCTCTCTCTCCGCTTTAATCCCATCATCCTCATACAATAAATCGCCAAACAGATCTTCTCTGTACAACTCCGACACCAGCCTATTCTGCACAACGTCCTTGCTGTGGTTGACGAGCAAGTGCATGACAGCCTTGGGGACTTGATCGGCGATGGTTTCGCGGACAATGTTGAAGTAGGAGGAGATGAGGCGGCGGATGAGTTCGGTTTCGAGGGCTTCGCGATCAGTGAGGTCCGGAGGGGTGTCGAAATCTGAGGAAGGAGGCTGGGGGGTTGGGGATTAGTTTCGAGTGGGCTCTGGAGGGGGGTTCGATGCTGGGAGGTAGGGCGACTTACAAATTGTGAGTCATACTCGTAATCCCTATTCGAGTAGTCATCCTGGCTGTACTGCGTTTGCAGGGGCGAAGGCCGCTCACGCTCCGTGAGTCTGTTTTCCCCGCGCCTTATACTCTGACTAAAGCTCGGCTCGGAATTGTGACTAACGTGTCTGTTTCCCATTGCTGCTGCTGCTGCTGTGCCGCCAACTGCGGTGCTGGAGTTGAAGCCTCCAACCGAGGGGATACCGCCATCTTTGCCGAAGAAGTAGTTGAGGAAGGAGTCTTTGGTGTTTCCAGGCGCTTGGTTTCCACCAAAGTGGGAGTTCGTTGGCGAGCTGGAGCGTTGTCCGTTGACCGGGGCATACCCATTTTCGTGATGACGGGCAATGGCAGGGGACATCCCTCTTGTAGCTTTTGATACGCGGCCACGGACGGGGAGACCCGTGACAATTTTGTTCTCTTCCTGGGCTTCTTCATCGTCTTCAGGGGTTTCCGTGCCGTTGGCACCACCGGAGAGCTCCTTCATCCGCCGTCGTTCTCGCTTCTTCCGCTCCTCGGCCACGGCAGCTTTTCTCTCTTTTTCTTGCTTGTTTTGGATGACGGAGGACATCGCGGCTGCGGCGCCCAGGAAGTTGGGATGGTTGGTGTTTATGTATGCGCGTTGGATGGAAATGAGGGATTCGACGTAGCTTGAGGAGGGACCTAGCCGTTCTCGGAGGAGGTCTGAGACGACCTCGATAAGTTTGGCTTGGAGTCGGGGAAACCGGGAGAGTTCGGTCGAGCCACAAGTGTGGCAGATCTTGATAAGTTCTTCGTACACCAGTTCAACGCAGCGCTGACTTGGTACCTCCAGCATCTTAATCTGGGGTTTAACGAGTAGGTCAAAGGCTAATTCGGGCACAAAGAGACTGGGCCGTGGACCCGTGGAGTTACGTATCGCTGTTCGGATGTCGAGGACTGAAAGATTTGTAGTAGGGTCGATTGTTTCTAGAGAATTGCCGAATACGGAATTGAAAATGTAGTAAATTCTTGCTCCACCACACAACTCTTTCGTTGATATCTCCGTGGAGGTTCCGTCTATTGATGCAATAAAAGATGAGGCGAAACGAGTCATTAGTTGTAGTATCAGAGATCCACGATGCTCCTTTCCACTGAATTGCATGTTACCATAACTGGCAAGCTCTTGCTGAGTTTGGCCCATCAAAGTATTTAACCTGGCTTTGATATCTGGCAATCGATCTCGAATGTGGGACATGAGTGTAGTATTGAGAGTCTTCGCGAGGAATTGGGTTCCGCATCTAGTGGCCATATTTCGATAAGCAGGGTTGTGTTTGAAGAAGTCCGCTTCCGATTTAAGGGCATCCGCCAGTGCCTTGTTTCCCTGAATATCCTGTTGTGATCGGTTCACAACGCCAATGAAGCCAAGTTTGAGGGGGTACACGCGGCCAGAGAGAATGTCCAAGGCGTTCGTTCCATGATCCATAAGATCGATCTTGGTGAGCACGCCTATTGTCCGCCGCCCCATTGGATCGACATGCCGGGCCAGTTTCAGTGCTTCCGAATTGACGATGTCAACATTCGCTGGTGATACTGCCAGGATGATACTGTTTGGTTTTGCAATATACTCGGATATCAGATTTCTGGTTTGCTTCTCGATATCACCTGGCTGGTCTCCTATAGGCACCTTTGTTAAACCGGGAAGATCGACCAACGTCAAGCTGAGAACATGCGGCGAATAAATCTTGAGATTGATGGGCTGTCTGTTGATACCCTTGTTGCTCCCTGCTATCCTAGCCGTCTCATTTTCAATCTCTCTCTTGACCTCCGCAAAGTCTCGAAATTGCCGTCCACTGAGATGATTGAACTCTGCCCACTCCCCTTGCCCAGCCACGCTTGCCGCCGTGTGCGGCACATGAACCTCATCACTGTCCGGTTTGTCATCTCGCTCGGAGGGGACATTGATGAGTTGTAGGATCAAGGGTCGTCTCGTCACTATGCCGCTTCCCCGGGGCAGGAAATCTCTGCCAACGATGTTCTCTAGCACTGACGACTTTCCAGAAGATTGCGACCCTACCACGACCTAGGACTCGGTCAGCTACAATGCTCCGAATGCACAGTGATGGGAGAGCCATGAGGGGGGCATACAATTTGGGGAAGGTCCAGAGAATCATTGCCAATAGTGTTAAACACCAGGTCCTGGAGTTTGTTGACGGTACCGAGGAGGTCCTCGCCCAGAGCAGCCATTGTAGCTGGTCAAACGAAAGATACCAACTTCGGATTATGGAGAAGAAGACCAGCTTCGCGTCACACGCGCAACGTCACAGGCTGATTCGCCCGCTGAACAATTAGAGATGTAGACCTGGATCAGGGCGAAACTAGAGTAAAGCCGCAACCTTCTTTTCCTCTCTCTGCTTGTTTTGACTTCCTAGACCCGGATTTCTCCGGTCTACGATTTACGCCTGCGCTGCGCAGCATGTGATAGGTATCCTCAATATCTCCTCATTGGCCCTGTAGATTACTTGATCAGGCAGCAATTACGCCGTAACATCGACTACATTTCAAATGCATGTCAATGGTCTCTCGCAGACTGTTACTTGAAATGGAAGATTTACTACAAGCTTGCGAACGGTGTCCATCGAGCTGCAACAACGAATCCTGTGACTGACTCCCTAGTGTCATTTGCCATTCACAGTTTCTGCACAGATCTTCTATGCTTGTGCCAATCCAGATAATTTACTGACACCTTCAATGTTGGCAACATGCCTTTCGATAGCTGTGACATAATTGAACTTGCACGGTTCCAGATCGATGAAGGAGTAGACAGCGAATAGCCAACAAGTGGCCCAACGTTATGAGCACTAATCGAGACCTTTCGTTCGCAACAATGATGACAGGACTAGAGAAAGAAAGTCCGACTTCCAGATTATGAGCTTAGGTATAGGATGGCTGGTTGTTAAGCTTCGGAATCGCTCGATGTGCAACGAGCGTGCACGGAGTAAGATAGGCCTGAAGTCACGTTCTCTTATAGTCTTTCGATATCTGTTTCCTTAACGGTTGTTACCTGATAGATATGTGAATATCGAAATCTGGTAAGCCAGATTACGCTCATGTCGAATTCTGTTCCTGCTTCCTTATAAGGCTCGCTCTTATCCCATGGCCGTTTGCAGAGATGCAAACAAAGAAGACACTCATGCCACTCCGGCACGCAGGTCTGCAAACGTGGGTACAGCGGAAATGTTACACGTTAATAGTGAACAAAGCTCTGATTCTATCGTTCCTTCCAGTTTCATAGCTCGAGCTCTTCACGCGCTCATGAAAACTATATACAATGAGCTCACGAAGGTACAGCTTCAAGCACGTCTTCGACGTAGAAGCATCCCATATGCCGGACTCAAGAGCAAAGAGCAACTGGTCTGTCGTTTGAGAAACGCCGACGCCGACCTCGAAAGTAAAGAGCAACTGGTTGATCGTTTAATAGAGGTCGACGTCGGGCTTCTCGGACTTCAAAGCAAACAGATACTAGTTGATCGTCTTACAGAGGCAGATGCCGGGCTTCAACGCAAAGAGCAGCCCGTTGACCGTTCGAAAGAGATCGGCGTCGAATCCATTTCCTTTTCGTCAAATACTCGGCGTCCTACCGCTGTCGTGCCTTCGAAAGGACTTCCCAAAACCATATCCACATACTTCGGCAAGATTCTAAGCTATTCCTTCTATTTGCTGGTCGGCATTTTTGTTATAACAACAATACTTCCGAGTATTGAATCCATGAGCTCCTACACTGCAAAATCAGAGTGCCTGTGGAACTGTGTGGCGGATCTCATAGATCCGGTCAGCTCCAACGGTATAAACGCAATTTCTGTGTCAACCCCTTAGTGGGTTTTCTCGGGCTACTTATTCTGACACATCTAGCTACTTATTGTCATCGCTACCCTCCCAATGCGTTCTCCTGGCTCGCGTACCCTGATCTCTACAAAACTCTCGGTGTTGAATTTGACGCCTCCACTAAAGCTATCCGTGCCCGTCGCCGTGCACTTGTTCAGACATGGCACCCAGATAAAGCTAAACAGCATGGCGTCGATCGCAAAAGCGCTACCCTAATTACTAGCGTCATCAACGAAGCTGGCCATGTCCTTGAGGACCACAAGAGGCGAGGGCGCTATGATTTTACCAGCTCATACTCCAGGAAATGTAAGGGTGATCTGTGCTTGCAATTTTGAGCGAGTGGGATTTGCAAAACATGATACAGTTATCCACAAGGCTTTGATTGCAGGAGAAACCATGCCTTATAAATACGGTATGGCTATCACCCCAACATATGAGGGCGAGAAAGGGTTTGGCAGCAGGTTGGTTAGCTCTTCTGAAACCACGATAGTAAGACGATGATCGGATGGTATTTGTTCGCCGCCTTTGGTCCGGAGGGCCGAAGGAATATTGTAGCATTGGATCTGAATCCCACAATTCACCTGCTGCACTTCATCAACCACAACAGGATACGTTGACACAAATCTCCCTCCATTTCTACTCTTTCATAACTCTAGCATATACTTTCTCATTCCCTACACGCAGAAGAAGCTTTCGATTGCCGTATAAGGTGGCCAAAGTGCAGGCATAATCTGAGCTGATCAAACAATATTATCCCGTATCTCAATTCGCTCCATAATTCCTCACAGAGTTTGCGTTGAAATCCTTACTCCATCTCCTAATGCTCATTCCGATGCAATTAATAGACCTTGACAGTGGTCGTAATATTTGCTGTACAGTAAAAGATCCCCTTAAGTTTCGAATCACAGCATCGATCTAGCCCCTCGTCAGCAGATGGCATACAGCTACGCATTAGGCGGTGGCGGCTGTGAGGACCTTATCGCCGTGTCTCGAAGTCGAATTTGCCCCTATTCACAGGCATCATCCAGAGATACTGCGAACCGAGGGTCTAGGCTTCAGGTACAAATGGAAGCAGTTTTTGAGGACATTCGAATGGTGAGAAGGTACAGGTAGTATGTAGTGGAGTCTAGGTTATGATAGTGGTGCGGCGATGATGACGCTAAAAACGGGTGTACGAGTTTCTTATACTTTATGTAGTAGACGAGTAACAGAAAAGTGGGAAGGAACAAATTAAACGCTACCGGGAGAGGGTTTTGGGAGGTTGTTGTGGTCTTGTCTTATCAATATTGCGGGATGGAAGGAAGATTGGTTACAGCCCAGCTGATGGAACATTGGAGAGACAAGCAGGACATACAATTCAACGGAGGCGATCTACCTACGGTACGTGTAACAGTAAATTGCGACATATGAGGACCGAGTATCGATGACAGGCCGCTGATTGCATTCTGGTCATCTGCCCAGACTTCACATCACTGTACATTGCGGCTAACAGTTGAAGCACGGAATGTCGCCAACAGCCAGCACGTTGTGTTTCTCACTTTTACTCGTCCAGCCGAACATAGTTGGCAGGGAAAAGTCCCGACTGTCCATCATACTCACCCGACCACCAATCATCATCTGGGAA